>JACLAC010022558.1_pt1 | contig 14632 bp, 14 predicted proteins | sample 8027881 | NCBI WGS metagenome assembly JACLAC01 (sample SAMN15725517, study PRJNA655200) | protist metagenome | isolation source: fluorescence activated cell sorting (FACS) single amplified genomes of... | place: Spain: Blaines Bay Microbial Observatory, Mediterranean Sea | collected 2016-01-19 | reverse complement strand
ATCCTACTCCAAATAGCCAAAATAGAATAGAAAGGATTTCAATTATCTCAAAGTTAATAAATAGGTCTTTATATTCTCCCCATTTAAGGACAAATCCTATAATACCTGAAGAAATTCCACCTATAAGTAAAGTACTTAAAAAGAAACGCACCCAATTTCGACTTTTCACTACAATATCCTCCATCTCATTACTACTCTTGATTTTACCAATCCTTTCGTAAAAAAGCCATATGAGAAGCATTTTCCTCGTATAATTTCTTTTAACTAACTAAAAAATATAGCTATAAAACGTAATTTGAAAGGAGCAAAAATGACCATGAAGAGATACACGCTCCTCATGCTTTTCACACTTTTATTGCTTGGCATCTTCACATCAGGCTGTGCACCAAGGGAAGAATCGGGTAGTCAGATGGATTACGAACAAACAAAGAAGATGGTCGTTGATATATTAAAAACAGATGATGGTAAAAAGGCGCTACAAGAGGTAATGAAAGATGAAGAAATGAAACAAGTTTTAATTATGGATCAAAGCATTGTAAAAGAAACTATTGAAACAACATTAACATCTGAAAAGGGTACAAAGTTTTGGCAAAAGGTATTTGAAGATCCTAAGTTTGTTGAAAGCTTTGCAACAAGTCTAAAAGATGAGCATGAGAAAGTGATTAAAGACTTAATGAAGGATCCTGACTATCAAAAAATGTTAATGGAACTTTTCCAAGATCCTGAAATGGAAAAGAGTATGATAACTGCTGTAAAGAGTCAAGAATTCAGAAAGCATCTACAGGATGTTATTATGGAAAGTTTATCAAGTCCTCTTTATAAAGCCAAAATCCAGGAAACACTTCTAAAAGCTGCTGAGGAAGCTGGTCAACAAGCCGGAGGCAGTCAACCAGCTGAAGAAGAAAGTGGTGGCGGAGAAAGTGGACCTGGCCAGGAACAAGGTGGTGAAGGTGGCGGTAGTTAAACCACTCTATTTTCATCACAGTTAAGAATATGTTTTTTCACCTAACACACGGACTTAAAAGCCATACAGTAATCATATCCTGTATGGCTTTTAAGTAATATGAAGTTACTTCATTGTTTAACAGGTATTATGCCCAGAACCTGTTTACCAATTTCTTGATAGATCTTACCTATTGGATGGTCTTCTGCATAAACAGAAGGAGCAAAATCATCATCATTCCAATCAGGCTGCTGAAGCGGAATTTTACCTAATAAAGGCACTCTAAGCTCTTCAGCTAATTTTTCTCCTCCACCTCGACCAAACACATATTCTTTTTCTCCAGTTTTAGCACTTTCAAAATAAGCCATATTCTCTACAACACCAACTACTTCATGATCTGTTTGTAAAGCCATGGCCCCTGCTCTAGCAGCAACAAATGCAGCAGTAGGATGTGGAGTAGATACAATGATTTCTTTACATGCAGGTAACATAGAGTGAACATCTAGTGCAACATCCCCCGTACCTGGTGGCAAATCTAGTAGAAGGTAATCTAAATCACCCCACTCAACCTCATTAAAGAAATTATTTAACATTTTCCCTAGCATTGGTCCTCTCCAGATTACAGGTGCATTATCTTCTACGAAAAAGCCCATCGAAATTACCTTTACTCCAAATCTTTCTACTGGAAAGATTTTTTCTCCTCGAACTACAGGTCTTTTTGTAATGCCCATCATATCAGGAACACTAAAGCCGTAAATATCTGCATCGATAAGACCGACCTTTTTTCCTAAACGTGCTAATGAAACAGCTAAATTAACAGAAACTGTCGATTTACCTACTCCACCTTTTCCACTAGCTATTGCTAGGAATGTTGTTTTTGAGTTTGGAGATAAAAGGGAATCTGATTTTTCAGTTGCTGGATCTTGATATGCAGAGATTGTGCTCTGTGGTAATTCATGAAAACGAAGACCTACAGATTCAGCTCCTGCTTCTTTCACTAACGCTACAATGTTCTGTTGAAGCTGAAGCTGCTCAGCTGTATTTAATTTAGAAATTCCTATTTTAAGACTAACATGCGCCTTTTCTTCTTTGATTTTCACTTCTTCAATGGCACTTAACTCATCTAATGATTTATGTAAAAAAGGATCTTGAAGTTGTCCGATAATTTTACGTAATTCTTCTTCTCTTAGCATGTTAACCACCCTTTATGGATTCGTTTTCATCAGTATAACATATAATAAACGTTTGGTAGAATGACAAAGGTTTGGTTTTAGAGTTTATTCAGGTGGGTTTTTCTCATTTGTGAAATAGCGCATAACACCATTATAGATTGACGCTGCTACCTTATCTTGATAATCCTCTGTTGACAGTAATCTTTCTTCTTCATGATTTGATAGAAAACCTACTTCAACTAAAGCACCGGGTTTATCTATATTTCTAAGAAGGTATATCCCGTCAATTGGTTTAGCAACTCTCTCTGTATTTTCTAAATTACTACGAAGTTCATCCTGTATATATTTCGCGACATTTTCATTTTCAACGAACTTACCATGGTAAAAGGTTTGAGCCCCGCTCCATTTTTCAGACGGAATGGCATTTAAATGTATGGATAAAAATAGATCAGCATTAGAATCATTGATTATATTCACCCGATTTTTTAAATCCTCTGCTTTTCTTCGGCTATATCCTGAGGTATCTTCATCTGCTAAATCAACATCTTCTTCTCTAGTTAATAATACGAGTGCACCTTGTTCTTGTAAGTAATCTCGCAATACTAAAGAAATACTTAAAGATATATCTTTTTCCAATGTATTATTACCTACCGCTCCTCCATCAGGTCCACCATGTCCTGGATCAATATAAATGACTTTTCCACTTAGAGGTAAATTCCAAGATTCCCATGAACGATCATCTGTAATTTGCCATTGAAATAATATAAGTAATAATACAAAACCACCAATAAAACCATACCACTTGATTTTTTGCTTCATCTTATTCCCTCCTGCTCGTCCTCTCTTAAAATATATGGGACAAAGAGGAGGAATATGATAAAGAAGTATTCCATCTATCTACTTTAATGTAATCTTAGCTTATATCTTTTTTCACCCTTTAAATAACCTTGCTTCCACCAATTATGAACATAAAATTCACAAGCAATATAGATTTCATCGAAAGAGATATTTTGATCATTCATTTTCCCAAAGTTTAAAAAGTAATCAAACATTTCATCAATAATCTGCCTTTCTTCTAGCTGACATCTTTTATTCGCTTGATTCATTGATTCCCCTAAATAACCAAATTTACTGTACTTTGCACCCAACAAAAAGGATTCAATAGCAAAATCAACACATCCATCTTCAATTACAGGCTTTTTGACTATGTTTGAAAAACCACCAAAGCAAGTATCTATCTCTGCTTTTATTTCTGCTAATGATAACTCACGAAGCATTTTCTTCTCATATTTAAGTTCTTTTTGATGTCTCTTTTGCTTTAAAGAAATAATTTCATTCATATCAAAGTCCTCCCTTAAATGTATTGTTTATCAGTCCGAATTTATCATTCGTAAAATCTTTTCCAATTTCATCTAATGGAGGATTTCCTGTTTGAATGAAGAAAAGTACAAGCACTTTAATCAGTTGATGTAAAAAATCTTGTGATTTTTACTTTTCAAAAGATATCAGTTTGTTTTTTTTGAAAGTATTTGTCGTTTTTTCACGATCGCAACTCCAATAGAAGAAGTTATGTCAACGTGGAGACTCGATAAAGAAATGAATAAAGTGAAAGTTCATACCAGATAGCAAATGGTGCGAATTCAAGTAACTGGAAATAAATTATTTCCCACGGAATGATTCTTTTAGATAAAACTGCTTTTTTTCGTTACATAATCTTTTAATAATTAACTAAGAATAGCTATAGATAATATAGGAGGCAATTATGGCGAATACATCCAAATCACAAAAAGCTGGTAATAAAAAATCTAATATTAAAGGAAATTTAGAATGGTGGCAGCTTTCACTAATCGGAATAGGTTGTACAATAGGAACTGGCTATTTTCTTGGGTCTAGTATTGGAATTAGTGTGACTGGTCCCTCCATAGTATTTTCTTTTCTTTTAGCTGCATTAGGGACCTATATTGTTTTCAATGTATTAGCTAAGATGACTGCAGAAGATCCACAGGAAGGTTCGTTTTGTTATTATGCTGGTAAGGCATTTGGGAAGTGGGCAGAATTTAGTTGTGGTTGGAATTATTGGTGTTCAAATATCTTAATTATGGGTAGTCAATTAACCGCACTAGCAATCCTTTCACAATTTTGGTTCAAAGATGTTCCACTATGGGTCTTTGCAGCCGGATATGCTATCCTTTCTATTTTGGTTGTTATAAGTGGAACAAATGGTTTTGATAAGTTTGAAAATGTATTTGCCATCATAAAATTTTCAGCAATTCTTATGTTTATCATTTTAGGATTGGCTGCACTCTTTGGTTGGATTAAAGGAGATACTGATCCAACTGGACTTCCTACATCTGCTGGTGAAATATTCGCAGGAGGATGGAAAGGATTTTGGGCATCTCTGATCTATGCCTTTTATGCCTTTGGAGGTGTTGAGGTTATAGGTATTATGGCAATGCAATTAAAGAAAAAGGAAGATGCACCTAAATCAGGAAAAGTCATGTTATTCGCACTAACATTTGTTTATATCTTATCTTTAGTACTTGCTGTTACTTTAGTAGCAACAGATGTCTTTCATGCAGAGGAAAGCCCTTTTGTAACGGCTTTAAGCGAGTATAACTTGGCTTTTTTTCCACATGTGTTTAATGGAGCTATTATTATTGCCGGTTTCTCTGCTATGACTGCTGCATTATATGGAGTGACAAACCTTCTCGTAACACTATCTGAAGATGGGGACGCACCTAAATTCTTTTCCAAGAAGCTAAAATTCAAGGAACTACCTTTACCATCACTAGGACTCGCATCAATTGGTTTATTAGCTTCAATTATTACCGCATTATTATTACCGGGAAAAATATACGAATATATTACAACTGCCGCTGGAATTTTGGTTTTATATAATTGGTTCTTTATCATTATTTCTGCTCTTCGATTATTGGAACAAACTTTTATGAAAAAAGCATTCTCCGTAATCGGGCTTCTTTTGATTGTAGCAGCAATAACAGGAACATTATTTGAAAAAGCCGTTCGACCTGGTTTTTTTGTCAGCATTCTTTTTCTTGTTATTATTTTAGCTATTTGTTTGATTATGAAAAAGAAATGGAACAAACCTGGTAATAAGATTCGGTATTATTAAAGAGGGTCATTCGTCATTATATAAGGCTCTCTTCTCAAAGCATGTTGTTTTTTCAATATATAAAAACCGCAAATACTTAATTTGCGGTTTTTACGATTTCACATAGTTAAAAATCCACTTATCTTGATAATAGATTAATTCAACAAGCACTAAATATTTGAATCAGGATTAAAATAATTGAATATTATTCTCTTCACACTCCATCAATGTAGCCTCATTCCATACAGATGCTTGCACTTCACCAATGTGAAATTTCTTTAATAGAAACATGTTAAGTCTAGATTGACCAATTCCACCACCAATTGTTTGAGGTAGGCTACCATTGATAATATTTTGATGAAAATATAAGCTTTCCCGTTCTTCATTTCCTGATACCTTTAGTTGTTCCAGGAGAGTTTCACGATCTACACGTATACCCATTGAAGAAATTTCAAAGGATCTTTGTAAAGTAGGATTCCAAAATACGATATCACCATTTAGGTTCCAATCATCATAGTCAGGTGAACGTCCATCATGCTTTTCTCCTGATCGTAATACTCCGCCTATTTGCATGATAAACACAGCACCATATTCTTTAGTGATTGTATCTTCTCTTTGCTTTGAAGTGAAGTATGGATATAAATTTTCAAGTTCTTGTGTTGTTATAAAATAAATATCCTCTGGCAATATAGCATTTAAAGCGGGATGGAATTTTGACATGTGTAACTCAGTTGTTTTAATAGCTTGATATATTTTTCTTACTTCACTTTTTAATGTATTGATATTTCTATCTTCTTCCCTAATCACCTTTTCCCAATCCCATTGATCAACATATATTGAATGAAGGTTATCGATCTTTTCATCTCTTCTGATGGCATTCATATTTGTATATAGCCCTTCTCCTAGAGCAAAGCCAAATTTTTTTAGGGCAACTCTTTTCCACTTTGCTAATGATTGAACAATTTCAATTCTAGGTTCTTCAATATCCAATGCATTAAAGGCTACTGTTCTTTCTACACCATTTAGATTATCATTTATCCCTTGACCACCAGGCACAATTAACGGAGAACACACCCTTGTTAATTCTAAATATTCAGATAGTTTAGTTTCAAAAAAATCCTTTACTTCATTTATCGCAATTTGTGTATTCATTATATCTAACTTTGATTTATACCCGCTAGGTACCATTGTTGTTTTTGCCATAGTATCCTCCCAAATGTTAATAACTTTTACTTCCTAACCATTTTAGTTCCTACGATTTTTGAATGAACAAAATCACTGTATGTAAGTTGATTTCCATTTGTTACAGAAAAATCCATCAAAGCAACATGTCATTATCAACACAAAATAACCTAGGCAAATATTGTTTATTTGTCATAGTTAATTCCGACATTCATATAATTGTACAAGTTATAAAAAGCAATTGTTAGGGGCGTGGGTTTTATTGAGTGTTAGTATTTTAATAAGTTATATCTTTCTGGGTCTATCATTAGCTGCTCCAATAGGACCTGTTAATTCTGTACGTTTAGATAAGGGAATTAAAAATGGATTTTGGCATGCATGGATCGTTGGAGCAGGTTCGATGATTGCTGATGGATTTTTTATGCTACTTGTTTATCTAGGAATGGTTCACTTTTTAGAAATACCAATTGTTCAAATCTTTTTATGGCTTTTTGGAGGATTTATTTTAATTTATTCAGGTATTGAAAGTATAGTAGGTTCAAATAAGGTTCAGTTAACTGTTACTAGGAAAAAGGATTCACTAATAAAATGCTTTCTCACAGGGTTCATTATGTCTATTACTAGTCCGTTATCCATTCTTTTCTGGTTAGGAATATATGGATCTGTTTTAGCCAAAACAGCGCAAATGAATGGTACAAGCCAATTGTTAGTATATAGTTGTATGATCTTTGTTGGTTTAACATTATGGGACCTATTTGTCGCAGCATTAACAACAGGCTTTAGAAAATACCTTAATGATGGCAGCCTTAAAGTCATATCGATTATTTCAGGCTTATCTTTACTTGGTTTTGGTGGTTACTTTGCCTATCAAGGAATTCTAGCATTATTCGGATAATAATAGCTTAGTTAACATACATATGTAATATAAAAGAGGTTGGGATATAACAAAAGAAATCATCCAAAAAGACGAATAAATCTAAATTCAGTTAGCTGAAAAGACAAATTCGTTCCATTGCGCTGCAGACACTCGCTTTCCACGGGGAGGAAGCTGAGCCTCCTCGGCGCAAGCACCTGTGGGGTCTCAGCCTTTCCTCTATTCCCGTAGGAGTCGAGTGTCTTCCGCTCCATTCCACTAGTGCTTAAAAATAGTATGAAAAATCAAAAAAGTATTGAAAACAGCAAATAAAAACCCGAACTATTAGGCGAGTGATTAATTAATATATCACCTAATAATTCGGGTTTTTCATTAGCTTAACTACTTATGCCCCAGCCTCTTTCATTCTATTTCTCTATCTTCTTTTTAGGAATCGGCTTAAAGTATAAACCAAGTTCGCGCTTTTCTTTATTTAATGATATATAGAGGGATACCATCATTAATACAATGATAAAAGAAAAAGGAAAAGCAGCTATGATTAATGCATTTTGTAGTGCCTGTAACCCACCACTATAAAGTAAAATTAACGCAACAGTTGACTGAGCAACTCCCCATGTTAATTTCACTGAATTTGGTGGCGTTAACGAGCCATAAGTTGTTTGCATTCCTAATACGAAAGTTGCAGAGTCTGCAGAAGTAATAAAAAATGTACTTATGAGTGCTACCGCTATAATTGAAAGAATAGTTGATGCTGGCATTTGACTAAAGATTGCAAATAAAACCTCTTCTGTTGCAAACTGTGTTAAATCAATAATTTCTGCCTTTTGAATCTCAATTGCTGATGTACCAAATGTGGCAAACCACACAAAACTGACAAGAGCTGGAAATAATAATACTCCTATTAAAAACTCTCGAATAGTACGTCCTCTTGATACACGAGCAATAAAGATCCCAACAAATGGTGACCATGAAATCCACCATGCCCAATAAAAGATTGTCCAACCATTAATCCAGCTACGATGCTCTTCATTTAAAGGCGCAATTCTAAAACTCATTTGAGCAAGATTTTGAATATAGCTTCCAACTGTATCTGTAAAAATATTTAGAATAAGAATTGTGGGTCCTATAAAAAACATCATGATAAATAAAGTAATGGCTAAGACCATATTTGTGTTGCTTAAATATTTAATTCCTTTACCTAAACCTGACCATGCTGAAATCATAAATAAAATAGTTACGATTGCTATAATAATAAATTGAACTGTGAAATTATTAGGGATCCCAAATAAATAAGATAAACCTCCATTTATTTGTGCTGCTCCAAAACCTAAAGTTGTTGCAACACCAATAACTGTAGCAAAAACGGCTAATACATCAACTACTGTACCAAGTGGTCCTTCCATACGTTTGCCTAGTACAGGTTTTAATGTTGCAGATATTAAACCCGGTTCATCTTTACGAAATTTATAATACGCTAAAGCTAAGGCTACAATTGCGTATATTCCCCAAGCATGAATACCCCAATGGAAAAATGTATACCTCATGGATTCTTTAAAGGCTACCGATGTTCCACCTTCTGATAAAGGAGGACTCATAAAATGTGATAATGGCTCAGCTGCTCCCCAAAATACAAGACCAATGCCCATACCAGCACTAAAGAGCATAGCAAACCAAGTACCTTTTGAATATTCAGGCTCTTCATCTGCTTTACCTAATTTAATTGTCCCAATCGGACTAAAGATAAGAAATATACAAAATATCACAACAATCGTCACTAATGTTAGATAATACCATCCGAATGTAGATGTAATAAATGATTGTATATTTGCAGTAACTTCTTCAAAACTATCTGGAGCTGATACCCCAAATATAACTGAAGCTAAAACAATCGCTAAAGTTATCCAAAATACATTTGAAACTTTCTTCATAATCTATCCCCTCTCCTTACTACTTTGAAAAACAATAAAAGTGAAACCATAAAGTTAATAAATACATTTACCCTTATTGTCTATTCGTTAAACTAATTATACTTCAAAAATATAAAAATAGAGTGAAATATGATTGATAAACACTTAAAGAAACAATTGTTATAGGATGTTTTCCTAATCACTTACGATACTGAATATACCTATTCTGTGTTTACCTCTTTAAAATAAAAAAGGACTCCAACCAATAAAGATTGGGAGTCCTTAAATTCAAAATTAACGTTTAGAGAACTGAGGTGCTTTACGTGCGCCTTTAAGACCGTATTTTTTACGTTCTTTCATACGAGCGTCACGAGTTAACATACCAGCACTTTTAAGTGATGCACGGTATTCTGGATCTGCTTCTAATAAAGCACGAGAAATACCATGACGGATAGCGCCAGCTTGACCAGCATATCCACCACCTGAAACATTTACAAGAACATCGTAGCTTCCTGTAGTTTCAGTTATGTTTAATGGTTGTTTAATATCTTCGATTAAAGCTTCTGATGGGATATAGTCTTTAATTTCACGACTATTTACAACAATACGACCTTCGCCAGGAACTAAGCGTACACGTGCTACTGAGCTCTTACGACGGCCAGTACCGTAATATTGAACTTGTGCCAAATTAATAACCTCCTTTTTAATTATCCGCGAAGTTCGTAAACTTCAGGTTGTTGAGCTTGGTGTGGATGTTCACTACCAGCATATACATATAATTTCTTACCGATTTGACGACCTAATGAACCTTTTGGAAGCATCCCTTTAATTGCTAATTCAAGCATTTTTTCAGGGTAGTTCGTACGCATTTCCAATGCAGTTCTAGATTTCAATCCACCAGGGAATTGGCTATGACGGTAGTAAATTTTATCAGTTAATTTTTTACCTGTTAATTCGATTTTCTCAGCATTGATAATGATCACATGATCACCAGTGTCAACATGAGGTGTGAAAGTTGGTTTATGTTTGCCACGTAGAATTGATGCAATTTCACTTGAAAGACGACCTAAAGTCTTGCCTTCAGCATCAACTACGTACCATTTACGTTCGATAGTAGCAGCGTTAGCCATAAACGTTGTACGCATGTGTTTTCCTCCTAAATAAATAATATAAGATGGTTCCTATTCTATTTCATAACACGATAAGTTTCCGGGGCTTATTCGTGGGGTTGAAATACATACCATTAGATATGATATACTTTAAATAAGCGAATGTCAAGAACATGTTACACCTGGTTTAGTTGTCATAGTAAACTTTCCATAAATATAATCCATGTCCTGGCACTGTTTTTCCACTTAATCGCCTATCCCGCCCCTTGAAAATAGCGGGAATATCCTCAGCAGATTTAATTCCTTGTCCAATTTCTAATAAAGTTCCTACTAAAATTCTTACCATATTATACAAAAATCCATTTCCAATAAAACGAAAAATAAAATTATTATCTTCCTTAATTACTTCAATAGAATACAATGTTCTAACTTTATCCTCTACCTCGGTTTTTGCAACACAGAAGCTTGTAAAATCGTGTGTGCCTGATAAAAGGTCACAGGCTTTTTCGATAGATTGCAGATCTATCTCATAAGGATAATGAAAACAATATTTCCTTTTAAAAACATCCTGAATTTTTTCTTGATTAATAATATAACGGTATTCCTTTTTAACAACATCAAATCGAGCATGGAATTCATGTTCTACATAAGCAGCAGACTTAATCACAATATCTTCTGGTAGTAAGCTATTTAATGCAAATGGCCATCTATCTTCAGGTATGCGTAAATTAGTTTCAAAATGAAAGACCTGTCCCACAGCATGAACACTTGCATCAGTTCTACCTGAAGCAAATATTTTTATTTTTTCACCTTTATGAAGCTTTGTTAAGGCCTCTTCTATTTCACTTTGTACCGTTCGCTTATTTGGTTGAACTTGATAACCATAAAATTGTGAACCATCGTAAGATACAGTGCATTTCACTTTCATCGACTTGCTCCTATGTTCGTAAATATAGTAAGACAATCCCTAATGCTACTAACATGATCATCATAATAGTATCTAGACCTGCCCATTGTAACTGTCTAAGCTTTGTTCTACCTTCTCCACCTTTATATCCACGTGCTTCCATAGCTGTTGCAAGCTCTTCTGCACGTTTAAATGCACTGATGAATAATGGAACTAGTAAAGGAACAACTGCCTTAAAACGATCCTTTATTGGGCCACTAGTAAAGTCTACACCTCTAGCCATTTGTGCCTTCAATATTTTATCAGTTTCCTCCATAAGTGTAGGAATAAACCTTAAAGATATTGACATCATTAAAGCTAATTCATGAACTGGTAACCCAATCTTCTTAAAGGGACCTAGCAAGCTTTCCATACCATCTGTAATTTCAATTGGCGTTGTCGTCAACGTTAATATTGTTGTCATTAAAATTAAATAGAGAAAGCGCAATGAAATAAATATCCCCTGCTTAAGTCCTTCTTCATAGATTGAGATAAAACCTAGTTGAAGTAATAGCTCTCCCTCTTTTGTAACAAATAAATGCAACACAAATGTAAAAAGGATAATCCATAGAACAGGTTTAAGACCTTTAACTAAAAATCGAATAGGCAATTTAGTTAATGTAACAATGGTGATTGTAAAAATCCCCAGTACCAAATATGTGAACAAGTTATTCGCAAAAAATACAATGAAAACAAATGCAAATATTAATAATAATTTTGCTCGTGCATCCATTCTATGAATAAGAGATTGACCAGGAACATATTTACCAATAATGATACTATCCATCATTGAGGATCCACCCCTTTTATAAGAGACGTTATTTGTAATACAGTCTCTTCTAAGGTTAAAGGAATCTCATTAAATACAATACCCTTATCTACCAATTTTTTTTGTAGCTTAATTGTTTCAGGTAAATCAAGGCCTAATGATGATAGTTTCTCTGCCTGGTTAAATATCTCTCTCGGAGTTCCTTTCATTTCAACAGTACCTTTATGCATGACGAATATTTCATCAGAATATCTCGCAGCATCTTCCATGCTATGTGTAACAAGAATGATTGTTAGGTGTTGCTCCTTACGTAATCGGGAAAAAAGTTCCATCATTTCTTTTCTACCTCTAGGATCAAGACCTGCTGTAGGTTCGTCTAAGACAAGTACGTTGGGACCCATTGCTAATACCCCAGCAATAGCAACTCTTCTCATTTGTCCCCCACTTAAGTCAAAAGGAGACTTATTCAACACTGATTCTGGTAAACCAACTATTTCTAATGATTTTCTTGCTTTTAAAATAGCATCATTCTCACTTACACCAAAATTCATTGGACCAAAGGCAATATCCTTTTCAACTGTTTCCTCAAAAAGCTGATGCTCTGGAAATTGAAAAACGATTCCTACTAGCCTTCTTACTTCCTTAAGGTTCTTATTCTTCTTTCCAGCTTCAATCAGGTGATCTCCAATAGCTATTGATCCTTTAGTAGGTTTCAAAAGCCCATTAAGATGCTGAAGAATTGTAGACTTACCTGAACCAGTATGCCCAATAATAGATACATAAGAACCTGTTTTAATTGCCAAATTCACATCGTAAAGAGCAAGCCTTTCAAATGGTGAACGAGCTTGATATCGATGTTCTACGCTTTTGAGAGTAATGTCCATAGCTCATTCACCAACCCTTCCTCAGTAAGATGATGATTTTGTAAAGAAACACCAGCTTCTTTTAATTTTCTACTTAAAAGGAACGGAAAAGGAAGATCAAGACCAATATCAACTAGCTGCTGATCTAGCTGAAATACCTCATCTGGTGTACCCTCAGCAAATTTCTTCCCGGCATTCATTACAATCATTCTATCAGCTTTAGAAGCTTCCTCAAGATCATGTGTAATGGAGATGACAGTTAAAATACCTTGTTTATTAAGCTCACGGACAGTTTGAATAACCTCCGCCCTACCAACAGGATCTAACATAGATGTTGCCTCATCGAGTATGATCACATCAGGCTGAACAGCGATAACACCAGCTATAGCCACACGCTGCTTTTGGCCACCTGAAAGATGGTGTGGTTCATGTTCAAGGAATTCTTCCATTTTCACCTTTTTAGTAGCCCATTCAATTCTTCTAATCATTTCATCTCGATCGATACCATTATTCTCAAGACCAAATGCGACATCATCTCTAACAGTTGCACCAACAAACTGATTATCAGGATTTTGAAATACCATTCCAACATGCTTCCTGATATCCCAGATTGACTCTGATGACAATTCTATCCCACATACACGCACAGATCCCTGATTGGGAAGATATAGACCGTTTATTATCCGTGCTAATGTGGATTTACCAGATCCATTATGTCCAACAATTGCTAGCCATTCCCCTTTATGAACCTCAATCGACACTTGATCTAATGCAGGGTCAGCTTCTTGATCATAATGAAAGGTTATATTCTCCACATTAATGATTGTTTCCTTCACAGCTCGTCTCTCCTCGTCTCTTAACCCATGATTATCTTGATAAAAATTTATGGGTTTTGTTACACGTTTTTTCTAGTTTTTTCACACTATTTACTCTGTAGTTTACGAATGAAATTTTTAAGCCCTTTTTCTGAATTATTGTTAAAAAACTTTTAGAAACATCAATTATTGAGTTAAAGGACCTAATCGTTGAAGATAAGATACCATTAAAGAAGTTTCCTAAAGCTTCTTAATAGCAACAAGGTTCATAAAAGCAGCCATTATTAAAGAAGAATAAATATGATAATAGAATGATTCTATTATATAGGAGTTTACCACATCATGATCTAGTAACTTATTACTTCAAGCTCTAAAGCAAAAGGGTTTATGAAAATAGCAGTACTTTATAAAATTTATCTATAAATCGTCAAAAGGTATACTAGTTCTAAAACCATGATGTGACATAGAAATTAAATCTATAAAAAAAGGGCATTGATCCAGTTCTGCAACTGTCACGCCCTTGTAAAAGTATATATTAAACTAACTCAATGATTACCATTGGAGCACCGTCACCGCGACGAGGTCCAAGTTTCATGATACGAGTATAACCGCCTTGGCGATCTTCGTAACGTGGAGCGATATCACTGAAAAGCTTTTCTAAAGCATATTTCGGTTTTTCTTTTTCCTTACCTTCTGCAGTTGTAACAGCTACAACTTCAGCTACTTCATTACGCACATAAGATGCTGCTTGACGGCGAGCATGAAGATCTCCACGCTTACCTAAAGTTATCATCTTTTCAACAGTTGAACGTAATTCTTTTGCACGAGCTTCTGTTGTTTCAATGCGCTCACTGATAATTAAATCAGTCGTTAAGTCACGAAGCATTGCTTTACGTTGAGCACTTGTACGACCTAATTTTCTGTATGACATGAGATGTCC
>JACLAC010006354.1_pt1 | contig 14638 bp, 12 predicted proteins | sample 8027881 | NCBI WGS metagenome assembly JACLAC01 (sample SAMN15725517, study PRJNA655200) | protist metagenome | isolation source: fluorescence activated cell sorting (FACS) single amplified genomes of... | place: Spain: Blaines Bay Microbial Observatory, Mediterranean Sea | collected 2016-01-19 | reverse complement strand
AAGCCAGTGTCGGAAACTTTAGCTTCGACAAATTTTTCTGACTCACAGGTTGTCAGGTGCAGTTTGCCTCCCTTTGGCATAGCCTGCATGGCATTCAAAATCAGGTTAATCATCACTTGTTTGATTTTGTCAGCATCGATTGATATCATTGGAAGTTCGATGGCCAGATCTTTTTCAACTTTTATGTGGTGATGGCTCAAGTTGGCGGTCATTAGTTTTAGGACATCATTAACGATAAGATTTAGGTCTGTCATAGTTCGATCTAGTTTAGTTGGGCGAGCTAGGTCCATCCATCCTCCAACAATAACTTCAATTCGTTCGATTTCATCCAAGATCTTGCTCATTGATTGTTGGACGGAAGTATCTGATATCTTCTCTAAAGTTATTTGTGTCAACATTCTGATAGACGAGAGCGGGTTGCGTACTTCATGCGCAAAAGCAGTTGACATCTGGTGAATAGTGGTCAATTTCTCAGCGTTCAGGATGCTTCGTCGCGACTCTCGTAATTCTTTTGTCATCAGGTTAAAAGCTTTGGTTAACTCGCCAACTTCATCTTGTCTGAAAACCTCACATTGGCCTTCTAAATCACCACCAGAAACCTGCTTAGTAAACGCAACTAATCTATCAATTGGCCGTGTAAAATGTTTTCCAATTAGGCTACTAATAGTTACAACTAGCAGGAAGCCAAAGCTAGCGATTATAAAGGTCATTTGAACAGTCTGCTTTTTTGCTTCTTCCACGTGGTTCATGGGGCGAAGTAAGCAGTAAATACGATTCAGAGATTGCTGAATATAAACAGCTTTGTAAATTGTGCCTGACAAGCGAATATTGTTTATCACTGGATGATTTTGCTTTTGTAGTTGCTGACGAACAGACTGCAAGTTGAAAATTAGCTTCAGGTCAAGCCAATCTAGATCAGCCAATTCAATCAATGTTGTTCCGTTTAACGTATTATCTTCACCAAAAACAACTACTTCGCATTGGTAAGCTTGCTTAACTTTGTTTGGCTCTTCAATGTACTGCGTACGCTGAATTGTCTCTATCCATTGCTTTGTTTCTCTACTAAACTGCTGATCGTATTGGCTACCAAAGAATGTAATAGTCAGAACTAGCATGCCAAAAATGGTAACCGAAAATAGCAAGAGAAAAGGCAGGGTAATCTTTGTACGAATTTGTAGATTAGGCCAAATCGATAGCCTTCTCATAGTTGTTAATTTGGCTGAGCCAAATCTTGGGATATAATGAGTATTCGATCTACCGGAGGTTCTTGAATGGAACTTTGCTGGCCATTCGGCCAACGAACTAGCACTTCTTTTAAACTTTTGTTAGCACCAAGCCCGAAGTGAAGGCGTGTATCATTAGTAGACATGTAGCTTGCGCCGGCCTGACATTCTCTAACCCAACTACGATTAGTTCCATGCACTGTCACTTTAGAGCCAATACCGTATCGGTTTCCTTTTTTACCAATCAGTTTAACAGTCAGCCAGTGGCCTTTGGTGGGTGAATCGTTACGCCAGAGTGTTGGTTGATCGTGAGCATTGTTGATAAGTATATCAATGTCTCCATCGTTATCATAGTCACCAAAAGCTGCCCCACGGCCAGCTTTGACGGGCGGGGATGGGTTGTCTGAGATCACGGCCTGTTGAAAATTATTGTATTCGTTGCCAAGTAGTAAGTGATCAACTTGAAGGTAAGTTGTGCTGGAGTCATACAGCTCAATTTGGTCCTGAATATGTCCATTCACCAAGAAGATATCTAAGTAACTATCGTTGTTGAAGTCGAACATACCAGTTCCCCAACTTACAAAGGGTAAGGTGTAACCAAGGCCTGCCGCAAAAGAAACATCGTCGAAAAATCCATTACCTTCATTTCTATACAAAGTATTCAACTGTCGTTGAAAATTAGTAACCAACAAATCGGGATAACCATTCCCATCATAGTCGGCAAATCCGATACCCATGCTGCCTTGCACATTTCCGTGGTCATCACAATCGACACCAACCAGCCAAGCAACGTCCTGAAATGTTCCATCACCGTTATTCTGGTAGAGGAAATTTTCAGTACCGTCATTGGCAACGAACAAATCAAGGTCTCCATCGTCGTCGTAATCAGACCATATAGCACTCATACCTTTACCAACCGGATTATGAACTCCTGTCGACTGAGTAACATCTTGAAATGTACCATCACCCAGGTTGCGGTACAACCTATCAGCTTGTCCCTGAAACTCCTCAGGACCACAATACACGTCAATTTCTTGTTCAACACAGGTCTTATGAACACTTAGCTCAAATTTACAGTAATTGGTCAAATAAAGGTCTAGCCAGCCATCACCATCGTAGTCAGCAAAAGCTGAGCCTGTTCCCCAAGCAGAGTCTCCTACACCAGCTAATTGGGTAACATCTTGAAAAGTCCCATCTCCCAGGTTTCTGTATAAACGATTAACTCCAAAATTAGTGATGTACAAATCAAGCCAATTATCACCATCATAGTCAGCTACAGCTACACCAGTCCCATAACCTTTATCCTCGACACCAGCGTTTACCAAAACAAAACCACCTGCGCCAGTATTTCGATAAAGTTGATTTACGTGATCGCTAACCTCGGATTTTTCATCTTCATTTGGGTACGAGCTAGCATTGACCAGATACAAATCCATTAACCCATCGTTATTATAGTCCAGAAAAGCACAACCTGAACCAATAGTCTCAATGAAGTATCTATTTCCTTGACGTCCATCGAAATGACGAAAGGTTATTCCAACTTCCTGTGTAACATCTGAAAATAGGGGGGTGTTGTTCGACAGACTGGCAAGGTCATCATCAGACCAACAGGGCAAACTGAACAAAATTATGACTAAAGTTGCAAATCTTTTGAATAAAAGCATACAATTTCCATCATATCATGTGAGTAGAATTGGTGTCAATTGAGGGGCTGTTATACTAATTTTGAATGATAACTTAGTCGCTTCATAAATAAAAATGGAGTTAAGTTTAATAAAAACTAACAAAAACTCGCTTATTGCTTTTTAACCTAAGATTTTTATCAAGATGTGAAGGTTTAACTCAGGCCAAAAGCACTTATGGAAGCTTCAATTTCGAGTCAACAATACGAATTACTAGAGAGTTTACTATGGGATGGGCAATCTCTTTTTTTAGAGGAGGCTCACATCAATCGTCTTAACCAAGCTGCCAGTTTTTTTTGTTTTCCATTTGATAAGATAAAAATTGAAGCAAAACTACACCAGCACTGTTCTATGTTGCCCGCTTCGCCTCACAAAATCCGACTATTAGTTGACAAATCTGGAAAGATTACTTGCCAGTCCCTCAGGATTTCGCCCGTTAATTTACCCGTTACTTGTCGGTTAGCTGAATCTCCAGTTGATATAAAAAATCCGTTTTTGTATTACAAAACAACCGAACGAACTATCTATGACCAAGCTATGTCGGCTGTTTTAGCTAATCATGACGACTTTGAGGAGGTATTACTCTGGAATCAAAGAGGCGAGTTAACTGAATCAACAAAAAGTAATATTATTGTTGAACGAGAAGGCGAACGTTTTACCCCCCCCATTGGCTTGCGGGCTTTTAGCAGGTACATTCCGTCAATACTTGTTACAAGAAGGCAAAGTTAAAGAAAGCATTATTAGCTTAGATGAATTGTCGACTATTCGCCAGCTTTGGTTGGTTAACTCTGTACGAAAGTGGCAGACAGCTGAGCTCCTTCCGATTTTGGAGCGTGGTCATATACTGCAGTAGACATTCCAGCTCTTATAAAAAACTTTAATTAGTATATGCTGGCTTGAATCTACTTTTGAAGGATATTTCAGTCCAAAACCCAATCGATCGAATAGTCGGATGTGATGATCTGATCGGGGGGACAAATGATTTACTTTTTTGCGACTTTCCATTCTTCACTGAATTTGGCAATTTCAGGTGAGGGAAAAAAGAAAATAATAGAAGATGAAGAAAAGAAAATTAAGAGGCTCAAACCCATGTAATTCAGTAGGTTTGAGCCGTTGATATCTATCGTTGAGTTTTTAAACTTCCCCATGTAGTGGTTAGTTTAGATTTTGGGTCCACAGCAGTAGCGTCTGCTACCTTAGTACCAAAGTATTCAAGTTCGCCGAGCTGGAAGTAAGCTCCATCGGGCCAATTTTCAGTTTTCATGGTTACAAAACGGAAAAACTTATACCCGGTGGTCTGAACATCAAATCCATCAACCTTACCCGCCTCAAAAAGGATAACCTGCAAACGCTCAGTAAAAAGGTTCTCCCCATCACGAGAGTAGATTGGGGTGAAATTTTCACCATCATTTGAACCGTGGATTTCCCACTTAATAGGATCTCTTTCCGGAGCGTCGTTGGCTGAAGAAACAGTGAAATGAGACAAAACATACGCTTCTTCAAACTCGGCAGTTACGCTTATTACTTCACCTTCTGCAATACCACCTGGTCCACAGCACCATTTGTCGTTGCCACCGCCTAATAGATTATCAAAGACATTAAAAGCAGATTCTCCTCCCCCAAATGCAGGTTCGTCACTGGCTGTGAACTTAGCATTATAATTTGTATCTTCATCTGGAAGACCATCGTCTTCAGGATCAGTTAGGTCTCCTCCTAGTAATGCATCCGTTCCCACTCCTAATATTTCACCATGGGTTTTAATCCCTGCCTCTACTACAGAAATGGCACCGATCATTAATAGGAATCCGGTTAAAGCCAGAGCCGTTTTGGTAATTTTCATCTATTTTATCCTTTATTGAGAAATGAATTTCATTTCTATTACGAGTTTCACATTTTTGCAAAAGCACAGATCATTCAGAGATAACATCTATGCCAATTACTGAAATATTTAAATAACAAGCACAAAGGCTACCATGCTATTTACGCGCCTTTCAAAAGTTTATAAAAGATGCGCAAAAGATAGGAAAAAAGACAAAAATATTAACAAAAAATGAGTTATGGTAAGGTTTTGTCAAATAAGCTTCAAACGACAGAAATGTAGACCATAAACGATGAAAGTTACTGAATTAATTATTTATGAATTACAAAAAGCCTAGAAATTTTTGGATTTGGCCCAAATTGTCGCCAGCTTATCCTTCTTATCAACTGACAATGCTGGTACGATTCTTTTATTGACGTAATTTTCTAGTATCTCACTCATTACTTTTCCCCGATCAGGAGCATCATCAGCAATTTGTCTTACAATTATAAACCGTCCACCATGAGTCGTACTTTTGACTACTACAGGGTCATGAAAGTCATCACCATTTGAACCAAAACTGACCTCTACCTCCCAATTGTCGTCAGCATCAACTTGCGATTTTTTCATTGGTCTTGTTGACTTATATTTGGCTGGTAAGTTAGGTACATACTTTTTGCCATCAACGGTTGGTGCAAACGGACTCTCGTCCCCCCAGCAGTCAAAGTTACTATCAGTGATAGTTTTTAGTCCTGCGTCGCCGTTTTTTCCACCGCCCTTGGTCACGTAGAAAATATAATCAGCAGTATTCATAAAGATATCACCACCTTCTAGAAATTTTTCAGCAATGGATTCTTCTTTCTGAGTATTACCCGGTTCATAAAGGCTTACAGGAAAATAACCAAAGGTTATGATAATATCAAGTTGGTTATTTCCAGTCCTTTTTTTGGCAAAAGTTCCAATATCTTTATCGTTATAAACTTTGACTCTTCTGGCAAATTTTGTCCTGAGAATTTTTTCACTATCAGCTTTGGCTGCCGCTAAGTTAGTCCAGCCGACCGATTCGTTGAAAATGGCTATTTCACCCATTCGAGTGATCTTGGGCGCTGAATCTGCTCGGTTTTCCCCGTCAACAGTGGTTTGATCTGGCTTCGTCGGTTGGGAGGCTTCAACTAGTGGAGGTTGTTCAATGTTATTCGATAACAGGGTTTTTAGCTCTTCCATCTCTTTTTTCATTTCTCTTTCTAACGACCTTATATCTTGTCTCAGGGATTGTACATCGGTCTCTTTTGTTATTGATTCGTCGTTGGTACCACATCCCAATCCAAAAAGTAGAAGTGCCACCAAGTATCTGTATTTCCTCATTTTTCATTCCTACCTTGAAGTTAGTAATTAGATCAGATTTTCCATGTTTGATGGGGGGAAGTTTCGCGGAAAAACATTCAACTTTTACGCTTTCAATTCAATGAACAGTTTTCGTGGAGGGGGGTGTATTTCTTTCGATGATTATTTTTGAGGAGAAATCAAGTCGAAAAAATCAGAGCGAAAGATTTACGTATTCTTGCTAGATCGCTTGAGTGTTATTTAATTCTGACTAATCACAAAAAATAGAAGTAGGATTAGATTAATTTTTGCGACTAACGAAATGTTTGTTTGAGTCAGGTTTAGTCGATTTTTTCCTAATCGAATGATTAGCTTGACATAAAAAAAGGCACACTCTGAAGAGTATGCCTTTTGTAATCTGAACCTAGTAAGAAAACTTACTTGATAGCTTGAGCTTTCAGGTTACCCCAAGTGGTAGAAACTTTTTCAGCTGGATTTACGGCTGCTCCACCGGTAATTACCGTACTGAAATAGTTGTCGATAATCTCGCTAAATACGGCTCCTCGATCGGGGGCTGCATCAGCAATTTGTCTTACGACCGCAAACCGTCCACCATGGACCGTACTCTTGACTATCACAGGGTCATGAAAATCGTCACCATTTGAACCAAAGCTGACTTCTACTTCCCAATTATCATCTGCATCAATTTGGGAGAATTTCATTGGTCTCGTCGACTTGTATTCGGCTGGTAAACTAGGCACATACTTTTTACCGTCGGCGGTTGGTCCAAATGCGGTATCGTCCCCCCAGCAGTCGAACGCACTATTGGTAATTGTTTTTAGTCCCTTGTCGCCATTTGCACCTCCACCTGTGGTTACGTAGAAAATGTAATCGGCTGCATTCATTACGATGTTACCACCATTAATGAATTTTTCAACCAAGGAATCATCTTCTTGCGTGTTACCTGGTGTGTATATTTCTTCTGGCAGATGACCAAACAGGATAATCGCATCTGTGGTACCATCTTCGTGGGTTTTGACAATCCAGTCAGCTAGTGTGGCGCCATCTACAACGGCAATGCTTCCGGCAGTCTTGACATTTGCTACAATTTGGTCTGTGGCTTCAGCAGCAGCATCTACTGTTGTCCAGCCAACCTTTGCGTTAAATATAGCGATTTCATCGATGCCAGCAAAAGCTGAAGTTAAGGTTAATGCGGTCAAAGCAAAAAGAATAAAACTCTTCTTTAACATTAATTTCTCCTATAGGAATTTTTTGTTTACTAGTCTAGTTAGGGGTTGATAAAATTTCGACTTAGCTGAAATTACAAGGATGCAAGTCGAAAGCGAATTAATTAGAAACTCTTTATTTCTGACCAGGTCGTGGTCAGCTTAGATTGTGGATCGACGGAAAAGGCAGCCGCCACTTCTTTTCTAATATAATTTTCTAGAATTTCGAACATAACATCACCTCTGTAAGCTACGGCATCAGGAGTTTGTGTTACAATACAAACTCGCCCACCATGCTCTTTCTGACGGATGATTACCGGGTCCAATAAACTTCCTTTACCACCTTTGTCATCACCGAAAACGACTTCCACTTCCCAGTTCTTATCGTCGTCGACTTGATCTTTTTTCAGAGATCTTTGAGAAGCCGTCGGCTTCAGGCTAGGCGTGTACTTTTTGCCTTCCGGAGTAGGCTTTATGCTATTTCCATCTGTCCAGCAGTCAAAGTTACTATCAGTAATAGTCTTAAGGCCATTTTCACCATTAGCTCCACCGCCCTGAGTGACATAGAAAATATAGTCAGCCGCATTCATGAACATATCTCCGCCTTCCAAGAACTCCTCGGCTATTGAATCTTCTTTTTCAGCATTACCCGGCTTGTAAAGGCTAACCGGAAAATAACCAAAGGTTATGATAATGTCTAGCGCACCATCTTCTGTTCTTTTCTTGGCAAAATCGCCAATCGCTTTGTCCCCGTAGACCTTAGCTTTCAGTTTTGTTTTTAGAATCTTTTCAGTGGCTTCCTTGGCGGCTCCAACATTGGTCCAACCGACTGATTCGTTAAAGATTGCTACTTCACCCATTTGTGCATTCTTGCTTTCAGCATCGAAAGCTAGAATACAAAGCGATAGTAACAAAGCAAACACAGATTTTTTTTTCACTTTTTGGATTTTCCCCCAGAATTTTATTACTAATTTTTCAGTTTAGATTTTGGTTATGTTTGAGGTCTTCGAACGAGCGAGGTCTATCCTCAATTAAATAACACCGCCAAAATATATCTGATACATCGTAATAAGGGCAAGTTTCTATTGGGAAAATGATCTATTTTGCCTTTTATTTAAAAAAAAGAAAAAAATAAAACAATAAAAACACAAAAAAGAAGCAAATGCTTGACAATAAAGATTAAGTGTAGGAGAATGGTTCGAGTTAAATACTAATCTTAAGAGAGGTTAAATCAGAACAGATGAAAAGAATTGCTATTTTCTCTTTCTGTTGCTTATTAGTGCTGTCATTTTTGCCAATATCTAGCTTTGCTAAGGCCATTGATGTTTGTGTCTATACTGAAACTACACAATGGATTGGTCAGGGGGCAGCCCAAAAACAGGCTGACATCCTAATGAAGCGGCTGAAAGGAAAACCTGGTATAGGGAAAGTTGAAAATTTGAATTCCAAACCGGCAGCTGAATGGATGAAAGCTCATACCAAGAAAGACGGTAACCATGTTTTCGTAATGTATGGAGATATACCAACGACTATTTATCCTGGTGGTTGTGCTAAAAAAGATGGCTCTGTCGCGGAGAAATATTTAGAAGCTGGTAATACCTTCACTAACAGTGCAGACTATTTCTTTTGGGGCCAAGGTGGTCGGAACAAAGAATGTGGGATTCAGACAATGATGGACATCCCGGGTATTGTTCAGTGGGATGATAATACCCCGATGAAATTAACCGCTGAGGGTAAGAAGTATTCCCCGACTTTGGCTAAGATGAAAGCCATCGAATCAGATCGTCCATTCCATGTTGACTCCCTGGATAAAAAGTGGGAACTCGAGGTGGCTTTTGCTTCCAAATCAGGTAATGCTAAAACTGACCGAGCCGACCCTTGTATATTGACCGAAAAAAATTATAAAGGTAGGTTAATTCAAGTCTGTCAAACATCAGGGTGTCCTGAGCCGGTGGGAGACATTCTCGCCGATATTCTGCTGAACTATTATGTAGAGGCTGTTGGTGCTCTAGCAGTCGATGCCAACCAAAAATTACCCCTAGCATGGGGTGATATTAAGTTAGGAGGAGAATAACTTGAAACGCTTTTTTACTCTTTCGTTAGTACTAATGGTGCTCACCGTCAGTTTGGCCTACTCCGCTGGCGAAGTTGCCATCTACACTGGCCAAACCCAATGGATTGGAAAAGATGTGGCAGATGAACATGCAGATAAGTATACCAAGTTGCTCGATGACGCTGGAATTAAGAATACCTGGTTCAAAAATGATGGCGATGGGAAACAGATAGCTGATTGGATGAAGAAAACCACTGAGGACGGTGGCATCGATGTTGTTGTTCTCTTCGGCGACATTCCACCAGAAATTTTTGACACCGGGAACGCCGATTTGTCAGATGGAACACCGGCTGAGGGGTTCGTTGAGACGACAGATGGTAATACTTTTATCAATCACGCTGATTACATGTTCTGGGGCTTAGCTGGCCGAAACAAAGAAGCTGGTCTTCGAAGTATCATGGATATTAAGGAGATCACTATGTGGGATGACAATACACCTTGTGAGGTCACCGCCAAAGGGAAAGAAATTTCTCCGACATTAGCCAAAGTCGGAACCGTTGAATCTGATCGTCCTTTCCATGTTGATGAAATTGAAGGCTCAACCTGGAAGGTAGAAGCATCTTTAGCTGATGCCAAAGATGGTACACGTGCTGACCCTGTCATTGTTCGTGATGGAGACAAAGGGCGCTTGATTCCTTGTGTCCAGATTAGTGGTCCGACAGAGCCGCTGGCCGAAATTGGTACTGAAATAATTACCTGGTTGTATAAGACTGATACTCCAGTTGAACCAGCATCTAAGTTATCTGTTACTTGGGGTAGTCTTAAAACTCGATAATTACGGTATATAATGATGTGCTGTTCTGATCGCGGACAACCGACGATCGGTATTAGTCAGAAAAAATAGGAGCTTGGCCAGCAAATTGGCCAAGCTCCTATTTTTTTATATTTTTATTGAAGCTTCTCTAATCGGTTAATGTGCTTTCTGAGAGAAAGATGGATAACTAAACTCTTGCTTTTGATTTGGCCATCAATTGATTTTATTCTTGGATAGAAGCTTACATCAGTATCGTTAAATGCAGCCTAAAAGCTTGCAAAACCTTTTTCAGTGTGAAAGTAAAAGTATTTGTCAATCGTGCCTTGTAGTGATAGTAATTAATTGGAGCCAACACTTTTTGTCCGACTTAGGTGAGCTGGTCAAATTTTAGTACCAAGATTTTTTTGATAGGGTGTGTTTTTCTGAAAAGATTACACTACCACACAATTACTCTAATCACCTAGTTGTGGTATAATCGGTCAAAGGAGTTCTAACTCTTCAAAACAGTCAGACCTCTCTCCATGTTTACTCTAATATACAAATTCTGATTGACTATGAATTCATTCAAACTCACTATCTATCTCGCCCCAATGGTAATTTTGGTTGTAGTTAGCTCGTGTATGACAGCTTGTGAACTAACCCATTGGGGGGTCGGAGATACTAAAGCTCAACCTAGAGATAGTGTGGAGATGGTATATGTACCAGCTGGTAATTTTCTAATGGGAACCAGCCAAGCTGATTTGGCATTTTACAAAGACTTTTTTCCGTTAAGAAAAGCAAAACGTTACGTCAATGAAATGCCACAGAGGACGGTTTACGTTGACGCTTTTTTGATCGATATACATGAAGTTACCAATCGCCAATATCAAAAGTTTTTAGCTGAAACCGGTTATCAGCCTCAAGATTATGTTCACACACCACCGCACGACAATCCTGATTACCCAGCCATGGTAATGGTATGGGAAGACGCTTTGGCCTATGCAGAGTGGGTGGGTAAGCGGCTGCCAACTGAAGCCGAGTGGGAAAAAGCTGCTCGTGGTACTGATGGTCGAATTTGGCCTTGGGGAAGTGAGTGGGATGATACCCGGCTAAGTGGTAATGATGGTACTGGCGACAAAGATGGTTATAAACAAACAGCACCAGTCGGTCAATTCCCACAAGGAGCGAGCCCGTATGGAGCACTTGACATGGCAGGAAATTTATGGGAATGGGTCTCAGATTGGTATGATGCAGATTATTTCTTGACGGCGCCATCAAACAACCCTAAGGGGCCAATTGATGGTGATGGACATGTTCTGAAGGGTGGAGACTGGTCAGTCAATAAAGATTATACTCGCTGTGCTGGTCGGTTAGGTGGTAACCCTGGGTCGATGTTGCGTGGATTCCGCTGCGCCATGGATATAACCAAAAAATAGGATTAGATGCGGGTAGAAAACCAAAGGTTACTTGTTAGTTTCATCTTCTGTTTGGTACTGGTACAATTGGCTAGCTCAGTGAAGGCCGATTTCTCTGAGCAATTGTACCAGAGAGGACTACTAGAACTACGAAGTGGACGAACCGAATCTGCTACCCATCTATTTCGTCAATCCATCGAAGCAGATGATAATTTTGCCAAATCTCATGGAGCTATTGGTACGATCTATCTACAAACAGGTGAGCTAGACCTCGCCGAACGGCATTTACTAAAAGCTGTTGAATTAGATGGCTATTTGGAGCAAGCTCAACTCAATTTGGCACATCTTTATAAGTCAACTAATCGTACCAATCTAGCAATTTCCAACTACAATCATTTAGTAGAACAACCAGTTGGCATTAGCCCCACCAGCCAAAATCGTGCTTATATTGGGTTAGCGACCATTTATCACCAAAGATCTGATTATTCGAAAGCCATAACTTTCTACCAGGAAGCCTTGAAGGTTTCGGCTTCTGTACCTTCAGTAATAACAAATTTGGCTGCTTGTTATGAGGCCACGAACCAGCTGGATCAGGCGATAAAGAGCTATAAATCTGCATTAGAAATTGATTCTAATCTACCCATGGCATTGGGTAATTTAGGCGCTATCTATCAAGGACAGGGCAATATTCAGCAAGCATTTCCACTATTAGAGAAAGCAGTTCAGGTAGATCCAAGCTTTTTTGAAGCCCGATACCATATAGGCTTGATCTTAATGAAACAGAAGCAGTTTTCCGCGGCTGTCAGTGCTTTTGAAACTGTTATTAAGCAGAAAGCAGATCATGTTGGTGCACATTATAATCTGGCTCAGGGCTACTTTAGACTAAGGCGAGCGAGAGAAGGAAAACAAACAATGGATGTTTACCGACAACTCAAAGCCATCGCAACTGAAATTGAGGACCGAGAGAGAGCCATTACTATTGAACCAAATAACCCAGCTGTTCACTATCGATTGGGGAAAATCTATGAAAAATATAATAAAATTGATTTGGCTCTTTCGGCTTATCAATCAGCGGTTGCTGTTGGGAACCATTATTCTGAAGCCCACTACGCTCTGGGTCGTATTTATTTTCAGAGCGGCAGGCTAGTAGCAGCTAAAAAATCTTACCAAACTGCTTTGAAGTATTCTCCTCAAACAGCCGCTCCTCACCTTGGCTTAGCGAAGATTTTTCATTTTCAACAGAAATCAGATTTGGCCGAGAAGCATTATAGAGCAGTGCTTCAACAAGCTGAGGCCAATCAAACCGTCGCAGGGCAGACGAACCCAACTTTGGCATTAGCTCAGGCAGGTTTAGGAACGATTTATCTACAAAAAAAAGATCATCAAAAAGCTGTCTTGGCTTTCCAAAAAGCTTTGGCCTCCAATCCCAAGGCCCACTATGCCATGATTGGTCTAGCCCAAGTTTATCTTAAAAAGAATACCGAAAATGATCAAGCGTGCTTACTGGCAGAACAGGCCTGTCAACTCCAACCTGTCTCCGAATACTTTGATATCCTTGCCCAAGTTTATCACCAAGCAGGAAAAATAAAGTTGGCACTCAAAGCGTGTCAGTTAGCCATAGAATCTGCACCTGATAACCCTGTCTTCCAACAGAGGTTGGCAGAATTGCAAAAAGACCAAGCGAAATATTAATTAGGAAGGTTGATTAGGCTAGAATCATTGACTGCTTGTATTGCAATTTGTAATTTTTTGTGCTATGATTGCCCGTTATTTGGTTTTGGGGGATGAAATGGCCATAGTTTATTTAGAAGATTTGTCAGATCGGGTTGGTAACAAGTATCTAGCAGTAAACATGATAGCGCAAAGGGCTCGAGTGCTTAATGATCGAAACCTTCAGTTCTTGAATCCGAATTCCAAAAAATGTGTCACTGAGGCGCTGGAAGAGGTTGTGGAACATAAGATTGAATATCGACGTCTAGAACAATCCAATAATGATCAGTCAGATCCGTTTTCTTTGTTTAGTGAAAACGATGATGTGTCAGTTGATGAAACGAAACCAACTGATAAGTCAGATGATTTGTTCGACCAAATCTACCTTGAAGATACAGGTGCAAGTGACGACGAAGTAGAAGAAGGTTTGTAGAAATAGTTTGTAAAAATAGACAGGTAAATACTTCGCTATGAACCGTTTATAAGCCTCGTATCTTTGCGAGGCTTTATTTGTTTTTGAACAACTAAGTCTAGTTAAGGGAGCTAGCATAACATGCCAACTTACGAGTATCATTGTAGCGGTTGCGATACTAGATTCGAAGCTTTTCACTCGATGAGTGCTGAACCGGTTAAAGATTGCCCAACCGAGAATTGTGAAGGACTAGTTAAGCGCTTAATGAGTGGCGGCGCAGGGTTAATATTCAAAGGCTCAGGCTTCTATATTACCGACTATCGGGATGACTCTTATAGTGAAGCTGCCAAGAAAGATAAAGATAGTGGCAAATCGGACAGTGGCAAGTCAGATAGTGGCAAGTCAGATAGTGGCAAATCAGATAGTGGCAAATCAGATAGTGGCAAATCAGATAGTGGCAAATCAGATAGTAGTAAATCAGATAGTAGTAAGTCATCAACTGAGTAATCAGAATAAAATTCACCATAAGAATATAAGTAAAGTAAATTGACATACAACAGGGTGGTTAATGGGATGCTATCCAAAAACAGAAGCAAATACTTGAAGATATCCACTTTCTTTTACCTGAGCTTACTAACTACGTTTTTAGTGATCACTGACTTATTTCTCTTTTGTACTCAAGCACAAATTGCTTGGGATAGTAGTAAGTTCATGCCACTGGATCAAGTCAAGATAGGCGCTAAAGGCATAGGCCATACTGTTTTTCAGGGAACTGTTGTGGAGCCATTCGATTTTGTTGTTGTAAGTATCGAGCGGGATTACGTCCCTGGCTGGCATGTCATCTGGGCCAAAGGGTTGAGTGATAATTTCAAGGAGACAGGAGTAGCTGGTGGGATGAGTGGCAGCCCTTGTTATATTGATGGGAAGTTAGTTGGTGCTCTGTCTCTTGGATTTTATTATCAGAGGGAGCATGCTAATCTATTCGGTATTACTTCGATCGAGC
>JACLAC010018502.1_pt1 | contig 14643 bp, 16 predicted proteins | sample 8027881 | NCBI WGS metagenome assembly JACLAC01 (sample SAMN15725517, study PRJNA655200) | protist metagenome | isolation source: fluorescence activated cell sorting (FACS) single amplified genomes of... | place: Spain: Blaines Bay Microbial Observatory, Mediterranean Sea | collected 2016-01-19 | reverse complement strand
AATGAAAAGGGCCGAATATGCTTAGAGAGTACGGTTATTCTCTGAATAAAACCGGTTCCCACCCGGCTCACCACCAATAGCCCAAGTGCCACGAAACAGTGATTGCCGTTTGGCAGTCATCGATTCAACCTGATGATGCTCCAGATTAAGCCTATGCCATTGAGCCCAAATCGAATTATAGCAATTAAAGACAGCACAACGTGGATTATCAGGATTCGTCCAGTCATTAGCTGCGTGGAGCAGACTTTCAGTGAAAATTAACACAGAACCTGCGGGGCAGCTATAATCTTCCATTGCTGCTCTCATTTCGTTTTCCCATGGCGATCCTCCAATATTAGGTTGTTGTTCACTCGGCCCACCATAGCTAAAATGGGCTTTGTGTGAACCACTCAAGAATGATGTTCCTCCTTGACCGGATTGAACAGTTTCTAATTCCCAAACAACCCTTGTCAGGCCAGAGAAAATTTTGTTTCCCGCAACTTGGTAACGCATGGCATTAGCTCGTTGAGGTGGTCTCACCACATGAGGAAGCCCCATATCCCCTCGAGCTAGTTTACTCCAACCAGGAGGACGAATTGTTGTGAATGACCCTTCACATCGAAAGCTATAGCTTTCGTCGCCAACCAAACTAGATTCTGATAAAATTTCTGTTAAAATCCCGACGATCGATGGGTGATCTAGCAGTTCTTGCAATCGGCCAGTATAACTATTCCTAGCACCATCATATACTTCACGTTTCATTGCTTCAATTTCATTGGTTGACAATACAGCCGGTATTACAATCCAGCCCTTCAAGTCGAAAAAGAATTTCTGTTCTTCTGTCATAAATATAAACACCTCTGTTTGGGCCAAAAAGAAGCCAAGAGGGAGATTTCTTTTTGGCCAGATGAAAAATTTAAACTGACCAATATTAGAGTCTTGTTGTTAATAAAAATATCACTATTTAAAAGAAAAAGGGCTGATTTGAGAGTTTCACCTCCTAGTTTTCTTTATTCAATAAAAAATACTAGTACGAGTTAGGCATAAAAGTGCACTTACCCAAATAGGATAGAGATGCTGCCTGATTGGCTGAAGAACGACTGCTCAATTGCCTCAGGTTTTTATTTGTTTTTTTTCTAAAAAGCATCCGCCCCCACCTCCGAATAAGAATACCTTTATTATCACCAAAAAAACTACTTTTATCGATAAAAATAAAGCACCCGCCATTTTGAGCATAAACCAAACATAAAAGCCCCACCAAGACCAGTTAAATTTAGGGCAGAAAAAGAACCCCACCATATGGACAGGAAAGGGTGCTACCTGCTTGGACGAAAAGCGATCGCCCAATCGCCTTAAATTTTTATTTGTTTTTTTCTGAAAGTTAGCCGCGATCACCTCCAAATAAGCCCCCCTCTACTCTTATGAAGAACACCACCTTTAATTATCAAAACAAAACACCCGTCATTCTGAATGAAAAACAATACCAAAACCTCACCGATGCCAATTGCAATCAGGGCAGGCAAAGAAGCCCACCATATGAATAAGTAGGGACATTGTCTGCCTAGGCACAAAGTGAACCCTCAATCACCTTAGATTTTTATTTGTTTTTTCTTTGACTAAAGATTAAAAAAAATATTTTTATTAAAAACACCACTACTTGAAACAAGACAAACTGTGCTGCAAATCATACTAATTAACATGATTTGCAGCTAAACGGTTTATTTGTGTCTCCATCATCTTGCGTTGACGATGAACTCGCTCAGGGGTGATACGCTCTCGTGCTCGTGTAATTTTAAAATTTAAATGATCAACTTTTAAGTTGTGTAATACCGATCTTTCAACCAAACTATAATCACTAGGATAAGGCCGATTGAAATCCATTGGTTGTTGAAAAGAGACAGCTGGGTTAGTGATGATTCTGGGACGACCAGATGGGTTTTGTGAAGCGGAATGTAAGATATAGGGATGGAGCAAAAATACATCTCCAGCTCGGCCTGTGACTTCCTCAAACTTTTGGCATTGTTTAATTAATTGACTAAACTCAGCTTTTTGGGGCGTGATTCCTTGTGGGTATTGCCAAAGATATTTAGCAACAGGACCAATTGAGTCAGTTGCAATGTAAGTCCCCCCACTTTCTGGTTGTACATCATCCCATAAGACAATCGTCAATAAACCTTCTTCTGGACTATCCAGAAAATGACGAAACCAGTCTCCATCTTTGTGCCACCCACTAACTTTTGGGGATGGGGGTTGCCATTTCTGATTAGCCCCTAAACGGAAATTAATTATGAAACTATCACCCCAGTACACAGGTTTCCTAATCCTGCGTGCGCCCCCCATCAATTCGCATATAGCTTGCCAAGCTTTAGGGGCAAAATCAGGAACCTCAACTTTATTCATTGAAGGTAAATGAACCTTGGCTTCAACCCACGTCAATGGATCATCTGCCGTGTAACCGAGACGGCTAAAAGCTAAATCTATCCAGTCTTGGACACTAGATCGATCAAAACAATTTTCTATTTTTACGTAACCTAAATTCAAAAACTGTTCAACCTGTAGAGAACTCAATATATTGTCCGGCAAAATTTGGCTCCTTAAATATTCTATGATTTCACGCAATTACATCTGAAGAATGAACCAAAAGCCCTCGTGTCATTCAAGATGAATCTTCTATTTTTCTTAGAAAAAAACGTTGATAACAAAAAGAGTTGTAAAACTTTGATTAGTGATCAATACCATATAATAATCCAACACTTCGCTTACAATCTGGCTAGGATTTCAAGTTACCAAATTCATTTAAGTACGTCAATATCCAAAAGATGAAGAATGGAATCTCTATAGAAGTATTGAAATACCGATCTAAGATGATGAGTTAGTTTTTGAATAAGCAACTGTTTACCTAGTCTAAGGCCAGAAATTATACATTTGCTTTTGAAAAATAATACTGATAAAACTCCATAGGCCACCAGCGAGAAAATCACCTAAAATTAAGCCGAAAGAAAAATAACGTAGTTTCAATACTCCTTTTAAACCAAAAACTTTGAGTACTGCAAGCTTAATCGCCCAACATAGCAACATACAAGTCCACAGGTAAGCCATCCCCCAGTCGCTAGAAATCAGGAAACCAACTGGATGCAGTGGGAACCAAAGAAAACGTGTTCGCATCCACATCAAAGATAGGGTAAATCCGAACCCAAAAACAATACCAATAAATGGTAGAGGATTCGGTGGTATCGGAAGAGTTAACCACCTCTGTAACTCACCAAAGACTCTGTTTCCAAACTGCATACTCCAACCACTACCACCGAAATTCACAGCACCATGTTGATAATAGAGGTGAAGCATAACCCAAAATACTGATATTGAAGATAATATTGAAAATCCGACTAATGCTATATACAAATGTTGGCGAGTAGAAGGTGCAACTATCTTGAAACCTTCTAACTGGTGTGGCATTGGGTGGCTCGAGTAACTACGGATAAACCAGCGATATAGAGTTAAGGCAACCAAGTTAGACTTTCCTAACCCCTGACTACCAAAACTCCCAATAAGTAACCGATCGATCTGAATATGTTCCATCGCATGGGCAGGGAAACCTAACTCAGCTCGAATCCGTGTCAAAACTATTATCGTCACAAAGTAGAGTCCAAAGAAAATTGGTACTAGCCAAAGCCTCATACCAACCTGAATAGAGAAGAGGCTAATCCCGAAAAAACAAAGAATCAAACCTAGTATAGCAACCCGATATAGTTTTGATTCTTTTGATTTCTTTATTTTTTTTAGTTGGCTAACAACTGATTGGAAATGATGCCAACCCAAAATCATCAAAGATAAGAATAGACCTAAGATTGCTCCAAAACACTGTTGATCTACGTAGGGAAATCCTGGTATTTGCGATAATCCTAGCAGGCTAGAAATAATCAGTTCAATTTTGTAAAACAAAAAGAAAAACCAACTGGAGAACAGTAAGTCAATAGGCATTAAAAACCCTAATCCAATTACAAAAGGATAAAATGAGACACTAATACGACCAATAGCACTCCATGGTTTCTCAGTAAATACATGACCTAAGCCTTTCCATCCACCAAGTCGCTTGACTGGAATTTCTGGGAGACTCGGCAAGAGAAAGTGTAATCCGTTCAGCAAGCAAATAGAGATTGAGATTGATGCGCCAACTCGGAAGAAAGATTGAGAAATTAAGGTTTTGGTTTGGCTAAGTAATTGAAAAGGTAATTGGGCTATCGGATATGTGAGTCGCTCTCGCTCTATCCATTGCTTGCGCAATAGGATATTAAGACAAAGCATCATTCCCATCAACAAAACCATAAACCCTGACCAGAAAAGAGCTGGGCGTAACCACGCTAAAAAGTGTGAGGTTCTATAGATAGTTGATTCTCCTAAATAATATCCTGAAAGAATTGACCTATCCTGTATTGTTAGCCAGGTGGGTAAGGCGTCCCAAAATAGGATACGCCACTCGTTTTCTGGGGTGTCAAACCAAAATGCATGCCCAAGTGTAGTAATTAGAATCGTCATCAGTGTTATTGATGGCAAAGCACAAGAAATACTCAGAAGAATATAGATTACCAGAAGTTCTTGAGCGGAAAAGTAGAAGCAATTGAAAATTTTCTTGTAGATAAGATTCAATACTAGCAGGATAAATACAGTAAAAATAACATTATAAAAAGGCACTGCGTAGGTATTAAGAGCATAACCAACGAGTCCGATTTCCCCCGCAATAATCCAATAAAAACTGAAAGGTATCAGGAAAATAGTAGTTAAAATTGACTTACAAGTTATGCCCGATCTTTGATTATCACTTGAAATTTTCACTAGCTTAGTATCGTTTAAGGATAGAAAAGTCATTAAAAATGAACACTGAACTCTATGTCATTCGACAAACCGAATAGCAAATCTATGTTAAAGTGATATAGTACAAACCTCAAGCTATTTGTGAGAAGTATTCTTTATTCCTCTCCGTTTGAAATATAACTTTTGGTTTCATAGTATCTTATTCACCAATATACAGGTGCTGTTTATTGCTTCTAGTTGACACCTATACTAGAGTAAGTTAACCATTTGTATATCGTCTTTATGTAACTTAAAAATGAACGTAGTAGAATTTCGATTTTGCCCTAGGGATGTGTTACTTTTCAACCCATCGACTGACCACCATTTTTGCTATTATATTTGGAGTTACATGACGGCTATTGTTTACGCCCAGTTAAATTACACCTAAAAATATGGAGAGTATTAGTCGATGGCTACGAAAAATAAAAATAATGATGATTGGTTATATCCTGAGACCCCTTATTCGATCGCACACAGAGGTGCGAGTGATTATGAATTTGCAAATTCAGTGAATTCCTTTATTTTGGCGCAAAAATTAGGTGCGGATTTTTGGGAAATTGATTTGCAATTCACCTTTGATAAACAGGTCATTGCTTATCACGATGAGCATCTAGGAGATGGAAAATTAATTCGTGATTTAGAATATGATGAAATCAGGAAAAGGTGTGGTTCAAACAGAGTCCCGCTATTTTCAGAAATAGTAAAAATAGCAAAAAAAGAGAACATTGGTATTTATGCAGATATAAAATCTGAAGCTGCAGTAGATCAAATTATTTTCTTGTTAAAAAAATACAAAATTAAACGATCTATACTATCATCCTTTAACCGGGATTTAATTAAAAGAATTAATACAATTGAACACAGTTACCCAACAGCCATATTGGTTCCAGTAAATACTGATCCTTTTTCTTATAGTCAAGACGCCGAAATTATGCATTTATGTTGGGAAAAGTTAGAAACACCAGAAAAGTTTTTAGATGACAATTTTTTTGATCGATGTGAGAAAGAAAATAAAAAAGTTGTTCTATGGCATGAAGAAAACCCTACTCGTATGTCTTTTTTACGTGAGAAACCAGTATTCGGCATTTGCTCTAATAGGCCTGAGTTAGTCAAACCATTTTTTAAAACGGATGAAGAATGGCCTGTTAAAGTGGTGTGCCATCGAGGTATTAATAATATTACACCTGAAAATACCGTACCCTCCACGCATTTGACGTTTGCCGCAGGATTTTCACATGTAGAAGTCGATGTTCGTGAAACAAAAGACGAGAAGTTAGTCATCATTCATGATAGTACATTGGATAGAACCACCAACAAATCAGGAAAGATCTCTAATATATGTTATTCGGAACTGAAGGAGATTGATGTAGGGAGTTGGTTTAGTGATTTTTTTATAGGGTTACAAATCCCAAAGCTTGAAGATATTTTAGAAATCGTCAATTTTTACAATGGGGAAATTTACATTGAAATCAAAAACGCTGATCCTGAAAGGGTTTGGAATAAGGTCTGCGAATATAACCTACAAAATAAGTGTTTCTTCTGGTCAGGGGATAAGAAAATCCTAGAACAGCTAGCAAACAAATTTCCTAAAGCAAAAATTATGCTTAGGAGGAAAGACTTTAAAACTCTTGAAGACATTTTATATAACTTTTCGCCATCAATAATTGAATATACTATGGAAGACGACTTAACTGAATTCGATACGCTGAATCAACACAATATCGAAACCATGATAGCTTTTATGGGAAACGATAAGAACAGCTTTCTGAAGTTAATCGAAAAACGCCCTAACTATGTAAACTTAGATGCTCCTCTAATATTCAAAAGATTTTATGAGGAGAGATTTTAATAGTTTTTTAGGTTTAATAAATGAAAGTCCTTATCTTTCGGTTACAGATGAATTCGACCAATTTTAGTACTGGCTACAAAAATAACAAGACTTTTGGATCTTGCGCATGTTGACCTAAAAGGGCATTCATAATTCAGCCTGAAAAATACTTTTAGAATTATGGATAAAAGTGGCTTACCTGTTATTGGTAAATACTTCGAAGTTACAAACAGAAAGAGCTTTATATTTGCCTAGCATCATTTATCTATTTAGAAGAAGTCTTCGAATTCTCGTTCACTCAAAATACAAGAATGAAAAGCTAGTGTACTTTTCGAGATTAAATTTGAGTTGGTAGTTTTCTTATCGCTGAAATAATTTTATCTTCTAGTAAATCTTCATCACTATTTGGTATACGATTATGTTGATCCATCCATTCGATATTTTCCAACAAACTTTCTACCAGAGGTGTTTTGGGTTGGAAGTTGGGAATTACTTTGGCTAGTTTTTGATTGTCGAAAACCTGAGTATGGCCAAAGTTATCCGCCAAGCCTTTGAATCTCTCTGCGTTAATGGCCGCTAGTGTTTCTTGAGCAACTGGTACCGTCCGTATTTCAACCTCGAGAGCTTTGGCTACCGAACAATACCATTGGTTCCAAGTAATGGGATCAGGATTAACAATGTTGTAAACTTGTCCTAAACATTCCTTTGTATCTACCACTTCAGCAAACCCTTCTCCAGCATCGTGAGATGACAAAAATTGAAATAGATTTGATCCATCACCAGCAGACAAGATAGGTTTCCCCTTTCGTAAACGGTCAATCCAACTACCATCACCACCAATTTGACGATGAACATTAACCCCCGGCCCGTAAGTATAAGACGGTTTCAAAATAGTGACAGGAAAATCGTCTTCTAGATACGATTTTAAGAGTAGGTTATCTGCTGCTATTTTTCCTAGAGCATAAGTAGATTTTCCATTCAAGCAATCGTTTTCAGTTATATTAATGCCATTACGGGGGAAAGGTGGACCATAGGTCATCACAGTAGAGCACTGAATAAAGTGTTGAATTCGACCTTCGAACGCGCGAATAGCAGAAGCTGCATCTTCTTCATTAAAAGATATCATATCGATAACAACATCAAATATGTTTACCTTCATTGTTTGCTCAAAATGGGCTCGCTGTTTCCGGTCGCCAATAATTGTTTCGACTTCTTCTGGAGGAGAATCTGGGTGTTGTCCTCTGTTAAAAATCGTAACTTGATGATTTCGATTCAACAGAGCAGAAACAATTCGACGACTTATATTTCCAGTTCCACCTATCACTAATACTTTCATAGTTGTATAAAAACTCTTCCACCGATTAAAACTCTTCCATTTTCCCTGATAAAGTAAGGGTTTCAACGGTCTTGGACACAATATAGATGACTCCATTGTGTGTCCTCAAGTGTGTCCTTTTCCGGGTTTAATATTTCTTTTTTGTGAAAATGATCATAACAGGATTGGGGTTGTTTTTCAAGGGGTTTAGACTAAGAAAGAGGAATATCTGATATCAGATACTCCTCTTTTTACAACTTGTCTATTATTTATAGAGAGTTTAGTTAATTCATTAATCCACACTGTTTAAACTGTTTTACCTTTGCTTGCTATATTTTTCGTAAAGTTGCACTCTTTGCCACTGTCGAAAGAAACGATTTCTCTCCACTGGTCGCAACAGCTATCAGTGCCAAACTTGCTGTCTCCACCAGCATCTTTGCCAATAGTTTTTCACTGTCAGTTGATGTACGTAATTTCACGATTTTACTACCATATTTAATACAATTGTGATGTTTCTTAATTGCAACACCCGCAGAGAAATTTCCTGCTTCGTCTAAGCCAACATCATTCAGACTTCGGTATTGCTCCATACTCTCTATTACTTCTTGAAATGTTTTCATATCACAACCTCTCCAACCGTTTTCGTTGGTTAGTATGGTAAGCAATCATGTCGTCCTTGTGAGTTATGATAAGCAGTTGTAATACCTTCTCTGTTATTTGATTAAGATTCAATGATTGACCGTTGCTTCGAGCATATTCTTTATATGCACGGACATCATCTAAAACTGATGTCGAAACCTTTGCTTGATATAGAAGTTTCTTGTCTCATTGAGTAGTCCATTGTTGATTGTCTCTCATTTCTGATTTTCCTTTTATTACTCATTGATAAGATTTCATATGTTGACCATAATGCAAATGACCATCATGGTTTTCATACTCTTATTTATCAGTTTCAATCTTTTGAGAAATCAAAAAATAATAGGATTGTCAGATTGTAGAACAACACCCAAAGTTATAATCAACAAGATGACCAAAAACACAGTGAAACAAGAAATGAACCTTATACCATTTCAGGTAGATCTGTAACCCATAAGCATAGACCTGACTCGGTATTTGTTGCCCAATCTTTCACTCTTGATATGCCTAATCCAGAAGGAATTGGTTGAAAGAAAACTGATTTTGTGTAGTTATATTTTACAAGGTGAATTTTTATTGATAAGATCAGGCAACATAAGTAATTAGTCGGTTGAGTTGAAAAACGAGATAGTCTTTGAGTTCGGCAATCTACTTAAGGACTTTCTTTTTTGGGGTTGGGGCAATTACAAGATATGACATTGTACAACAATCTGCTGAATATGATTATGAGACATAGTGGACGTAGTAGAATAATTAAAAAAATAGGGATTAGAAGTGAATATGAGAGACAAGATTCTATATATGTCATTTGGTACTGGATTGGTTATCTTGGGGACGTCGTTCAACCTTTTTTCCCTTTTTGGTTACCAATGCTGTTTTCACTGATGTTAGGCATCGAAATTTAAAAATAGAAGATAAAGATGGACAAATCACAATTGCTACCATGAAGGAAGGTTATACCCCGATGGCACACTTGGGTGAAAATCGAGAAGGTTAGACGACTTTTTCCTTGTATTCATCAGATAGAGATGATGGGATGATAACCATTTCCACTGACGAAAATGGTGGAAGTTTGGATTGTTTCAACCAAACTGGAGAAAATGCTATTAGTCTAACCGTGGGTCTTGATGGTAGTGGTCTAGTCGAAAAGATTCTTAAAGACAGTTCAGATTCAAAGAATCAGTAAACAAAAATAGTGGTTTATTCAAAGGTATGGGCAAATAATAAGGAGTTAGGTATGAAAATCAGGGATTTAGTTTTATTATTAGTCGGTGGTGGTTTGGTTGTTTTTGGTATGGTGGTCGGTGATTTTCTGGAGAATGATGCGTTTGCGGATGATTATGCTAAAACTGAACTTTCTGAATTGGAGTTGAAACAGAAGGTGAAATCTGCTGAGTCTAAAATCATTAATTTAGAAAAGAAATTGGAATTTGCTAAAAATGGGAACAAGGTAGTAGAGTATGAGTATACGATTATATGGTTAATGCTAGGTAACAAGAAATGGTACATAAAAGTTGGTCATAATGGACAAGAAAAAGTGGCATATAAATATAACAAGAATCCTGTAGAGGAATTCCCAATATTTCTTGAACTACAACTTGAAGCACTTTTGAGAGTAGAGTGTAAAGATGAATGGGTTTATCAAGACACCACAACCAACGGAAAATATTATAATGTAATTCTCAAAAGAGTTAAAAAAATAACAAGGAAAATATAAACAAAGATATAGAGGTTACGAAAACGGAACTGGAAAACCAAAAGACGGATGAGTATGCGTCAGATCTCCAAACATTTATCAAATTTGGGTTACTTCAACGAACGGGGCAACCCATATAGTGTACAATCGATCAGTGATATGGTTAGGTAATAGTGTCTATGGAGAGTTGATGAAATTATTTAAAGTCGTAAAACAACTGTCTCTTCTTTTGGGTTGGAAGTTAATTTGGGGTCGTTTGTTATCCCTTTTATTATCTTAATAGAAGAAGGTCGAGAATATTCTAGAGAAACATCGTTAAGACTAATGTATTTTGTTCCAATTTATTATTGTGAAGATGGTCAAAGAAGGAGGTCAGAACCGATTTATGATGGTACCGATCGGATATTTACCGATATGTCTCGTGAGAAGGTGGGCATTGGAACTACTGGTGCACTGATACTGCGAGGAGACAAAAAAGGATGTGAGACAGTAACCGGTTTTCTACCCGAGTTCGATGCGGATACAGGTCAAGTAACTTCCAGCAAGACTGGTGTTGTTAGTTATCAGAGTAAATACATGTAGCAAAGTTAGAATCAAACAATACACAATCGATTAGTGATATGGTGAAACAATAAGGAAGAGATTATGAGTGAAACAAAAATTAAAGATGTTATAGATGATAATATCGAAAAGTTTATGGCAGAAGTCGAACGTCAAGAAAATACTGCAATGGGTCTATCTAAAATGATTCATAAATCACTTGCCTCTGTGTTGATTAGGAACACTCTGAGTGATATTTTTCAAGTGGTTCAGGAAAAAGAAGGTTTTGAAGATTCTGATGAACTTCGATGGATCAGAGAGAACACTTTGAGAAAATAGGATTATGAAAGTGCCGTTGGTTTTAGAATCAGTTCTAATGGTGGTGATAGTATTTGAGAGACAAATAAGGAAATCAGCATGCAGGATATAACAGGTAAAAAATCAGTTGTTTTAGTCCGAGGTAAACCAGAGGAACACGATAACTAACCTCTGCTGTAGTTCATCGACCAACACCAAATCCAGGTTATGGGTGAGGGTGAAGAAAACGGATGGTTCTACGATTACCGGAGTCAGGATAGTGACTGGGCATTTCGCAGATACCAAGATCGGTTGACATTTACTAAAGGTGTCGAACGGGAAGTTAATTGCATTCTTGTCGAACCCAACTTCTTTTTCAGTATCGGTCAGATCAGTCGGTTTGCATAGAGACTAATAATGCAAATGATGGAGAAACTGAATATGCCACTGGTTTCGATTACTGGAACTTTTGACAGTTTGAGTTACCATCACTCTACTCCTGATGACGACCAGTTGTTTGAGGTAGTGGTCGATTACGAAAAAATCAGGAACTAGTTATCCAAGTTACGGAGAAAAACCCAAAACCAGCAAAAAGGAATTGTGGATCTGAAGGGTCGGGGCAAAGTCGGTGGTCGTAAATCGGTATTGGAAACCAAACCTGAATTAATTAATCATGTAAAAGAACTCAAATCAGGTGACTATACCAACCAAGAGATCTCTAACATTTTGTTTAAGATGGGTTATACCAACTCCAAAGGGAAAGCATACCATCGTGTACAGATCACTGATTTCTTTCGACAGAGTAAAAAGTTAGAGTAATTAGTCGGAATTAATTAATTGCTGGAATTCTGGTGTTTGTCGAATATTATCCAAATCAGGGTCTATTTTAGAAAACTCAATTAAACTTTTATCTGAGTCAATTGCTTTCTGCAGAGATTCTATTGCTAGTTGAGGTTCATTTTTAAGAGAATACACACAGGCAAGGTTGTAATATCCCGATTCATTCTCAGTATCAATCTTAGTTACTTGTTGGAATTCGGTGAGAGCATCATCTAGTTGACCTTGTGTTAGGTAAATACTTCCCTGGCATCCATTTGTCCATGCGGGTTCGATATTAGGATCAACCTCAGTTTTTATTGCCTGTCGGAATTTTGCCAGTGCTTCTTCCACCTTACCTTGCTTTCTATAAATTCCTGCTAGGTTATAATGTGCAGACGAACTCAAATAATCTCCGTACTTTTCTTCAGGAGGAAGATCAATGACGTGTAGATATTTAGCAATTGCCTGTTCATATTTACCTTGTCTGTGATAGAAACATCCTAAATCATGATGTGCCACTGCATAGTTAGGATCAATCTGAAGTATTTGTTTGTACTTGGTAATTGCGTCATCCAGTTTGCCTTGTTTACTATAAATCACTCCTAAAAGTAAATGCCCTGACAGATTATTAGGATCTATCTCAACTACCTTTTGAAAGGAAGCAATGGCATCATCTAATTTGCTTTGTTTATAATGAATGTTTCCTAGATTGGTATGTGCAAGTATATAACTAGGATCCAACTCAATTGTTTTTTGGTAGGAAGCAACTGCATTATCTAGTTTGCCTTGTTTGTGATACACATATCCCAGATTGTAATGTGCTGATAAATTGTTGGGATTAATCTGAATTGTTTTTTTGTATTTAATTATTGCGTCGTCGAATTTCCCTTGTTGGTAATAAAGATTACCCAGATTGTAATGTGGAGGCACAAAACTAGGATCAATCTTGATTGTCTTTTGGTAGGAAACAACTGCATTATCTAGTTTACCTTGGTCGTGATAAACCAGTCCCAGATTGTAATGTGTTAGTACATCTTTGGGATCTATCTCAATTGCATGTTGGTATTCATCAATTGCTTGTTCATATTTTCCCTGCGAATAATATTCATTTCCTTGACGGAAATGCTTCTCTACTTCCTTCTCACTACAACCAGATAATAAACACCCCAGACCAATAAAAATGACCAACCAGACTATTTTAAGAACTTTCATGATTTAACCTGCTGTTGTTGCTAGACCCTTTTGTAGTGGAACTAAAATCTGAGACCGTAAGATGCCATTAGACCTTCACGTGGAATGTAGTTGAGGTTGAGTGAAGTCGGTGCATCTTGGAATTGGTGTTTTTTCTGTTTTAATGTTTCGATTTTCTGATTGGATGACTGATTGATCTTTTTGGCAGATAGGTTAGCATCGATGACTGACCAGATGTAACTACCAATGATTATGCTTGCTCCTGTTGCTGCTGTCACATTATCAGGGGAGTCACCCTCGAACCCTGAAGACATTATAAAAATACCACTAACACTAAGAATAAGGAAACCTATTCCTTTGTCCTCCTGACCATTATAGAACTGTCCCCAACCGGGGAAGATAGGGTATAAGCAAGGAACTGAGGGTAATAATGCGGCACGTACAGTTGCTGTGGTTCTATTCCTAAACTTTACTTTAATTTTACTCATTTTTTCTATCTGCTCAAACGGATATATTTTCAATTCACCTTCATCGGGTTCTTGTAGGAAAAAAATCCCTTGATAAGAATTATCTAAGACATGAGTTTTAAGTTTGACAGTTTGGTTGGGAATAATTTCAATGATTTCACCTACCACTACACCCCCATCAGTTAAGTGAATTACGTCAAGCATCTGGGTTTTGCTAATGCTTTGGTAGTAAAAACTGATAGAACCAAAATACTTAAGACTAGAATTACTGTTTTCTGCATTATTACCTCTCTAACTATAAATCTATGATTGCACAAAAAGATTAGATTAAAGCATTAGACATGCTACCGGTCTCAGTCTGCAATTCTCCCGTCAGTACTAGGTGTTAAGACAGAACATAACCAGACAGATGCGACATTCATATCGCAGATGAGACAATTTTGAATGTCTACGGTGTAAAGGACTTTTAAATTTAGGGAAAGGATAGTAAAAAACTGGGGAATGGTTAATTGTCTGATAATGGAGATTATCGGACGTAAATGGTATGTTATTGAGACTGAACTAAAAACGACCCCTGATTATGACTGGGTTGGTTTCCTGTTATTGTGAGTCTCAAAAGGCAAAAAAATGTCCGATAACAAAAAAGATAGAAATAACCTCTGCACAGGTTACTAGGTGCTGTCAGTGGAGTCAGAAGTTGGAGGGACTTGTAATCCGAATGTCTTAGGTTCTTTTTTTAACGTAATCTCCTACTTCTGCTACCTCATACTGTTCTAAGTCGACTTTTCTAATCACACCTTTTCCTCCAGGTTCATCATACTTATCAACCAACAATCCTTCAAAAGAAGAATTAAATTCACGTAACCGATCCTGAATAATTGCTGATAACACCAAGGCAATAATAATTTTCAATGGTGAATCACTTGTCTGAACCGCAAGCATCAAATATACGAGCAAGACACACAATTGAGTGCAATGATAAACCTAATCGGATAATGTTTTGCCCACTCTCTCAGAAAATTAG
>JACLAC010017401.1_pt1 | contig 14648 bp, 11 predicted proteins | sample 8027881 | NCBI WGS metagenome assembly JACLAC01 (sample SAMN15725517, study PRJNA655200) | protist metagenome | isolation source: fluorescence activated cell sorting (FACS) single amplified genomes of... | place: Spain: Blaines Bay Microbial Observatory, Mediterranean Sea | collected 2016-01-19 | reverse complement strand
TACCCTCTTTCGTTCTTTCCCCCTGAAGTGAAATCGTGCGGTCAGAGACCGGTGCAAGTTGGTCTCTGACGAAGTTGCGTTCGAATTTCAATGATGGGAGATATCGTGCGAGCACGAAGCAAGAACAATCTCTCGCAGGGGCGGTGGCCAATGGGGGCAGGCTCCAGTGAAGGAGGAGCCTTTGTCCAGGCACGCATGTGATTCACGAAGTGGGTGGAGAATCAAATTACAAGTCGCGTCGCCAACGGTTCGTGAACAAGCAGTTGCAGAGAAGATCCTCGCGGATGAAGAAGGAGGAGACCGTCCAAGCACGAGGCCAGACCAGCGACTTGGGCTCTCACAGTGAAAGTGTCCGTCAAATATGCGCTATGGACGACAAGGAGGTCAGAAAAGAGCCGACGAGGATGCCGATCACAGCTTAAACTCTTCACAAATTGCGCATTACTATGACTACTCTCCCAATACTAGTAGTTATTGGTTTTTGTACAAGGAAATGAGATCTCTATAGATTTTTGGTTGCGGATGGCGCATTTGGAGCTCCCGTTATGTTGCGTTTCAAGATGTGTTCGTGCGCAACGTGGTTGGCAGTCGCATCAGGTAAAGATCAGGGCGCTTGCACACGGACGAAATGCGTGTGCGCCACCTGCTGACTGAGTGATGTAACAGTAACAGTAACTTTATTGTGCGAGTTGAGGTAGAACGTCTAGCCGGGTCAGACATTGGAATGGTCGTTGCGTATTTTCTGATGAAGACTGGCTCGTTACGCACTTTCGTCAGACTGAGAGCGAGGTTCGGACGCATGTAAGGGAGAGAGAGGGAGAGAGAGACGTGGATGGCTCCCGTAGAGTCGTGAGTGTAGCGACAGGTGCATCGGCATGTTTAAGATGTGTGAATTGTGATTGCTCTTGAGAGACGACTCCGAGCCTGGAGCTTGTCCCTTTTTATCACTCTCACTAATCTGATTAGTGAGAGTGATGGAAAGGGACAAGCTCCAGACTTCTGGAGCCATATCGTGAGCAAGCAGAGAAGGCAGTGCGCAAGCAGAGAAGACAGTAATGTCAGTAGGTAGCACGTGTTTCGCATGTCACTAGGTAGCACTTGCTGCTGAGTATCTGATATAGCCATCACATAGTTAGTGTTCTGCTTATCCGAGAGTAGGTCAGGAAGTTGAACGGCATCGTATTAGAACATTCAGAATCACATAGGCGATCATTGAAATTCTCATGTTGCGACCATTATGCAGTTTCGCGTCTGCTGGCACAAGTTGATGACTATAAATCAATCGTCGTCTTCACTCGCTCCGGTATCGTCACCATGCGGCTTCAGGGAGCGAACAACATCAGATTCAAGCATCAGCTGTTCGGAGTCATCACACTGATAGTGTTAGTCGTCGACCAGAGTGACAGTCATTTGTGGATTTCATTATGGATCTCTCCATCATCGCAGAAGAGAATCTTTCAAGAAAAAAGTTTGATATATTTACGCACAATATACACAGTCGCACAATATTTACGCATCATTTTTTGCAACGAAATCGAAGGCCTGAAAAGATGACGAACAAAACTATCTCGGTTTTGAAGATGAGCGAATTCCGCCCAACTCGTGAACACGCAGCACATATGATTACATCTTGATTTTTATTGACATTGTTGACGCTGTCACCCAGAAGGATATTGTTGTGAGCATTATTAGTATGGTTTACAAATCGCTAAATCGGGGGCCATGCCGGAGAAGGAGCTGACAGTCAGGGAAGTTCCACCTGAGGGCCGGCAGGATCTCCGAATCCCTGTAACCGCACCCACGGGGCCTCGCCAACGTTGACTCGATCGTCTCACGAGCAAACGGGCGAACCACCTTGTTGTGAACTGCCGCAGACGCACAAAGGCGCCTGGGGGGGCCGCTTTCCGGGTCTGGCTGCTGAAAGCAGAAGTGGCGGAACACGGGACTTTGCGCCAGATGGAGCTACGGAAATCCGATTTTGACGACACCGAATGTTGAGCTTGCAGAACACGGAACCCGCAATGGCGTCCGCAACCTCGCATTTGCGAGAGTAAAAATGCTCATCCGCGCATCGCGGTCGCTCGATGGGCGGAGGACCGGTATTGTTAAGAGCGAAGGAGCACTTGCCGTCCTTGACACGCCCTGAGGGGACGCGGTGATTGAATGTTGCCCCCTGGAAGCCCTTGCGCTGTTTTGCCTGACCGACTCCAACCGCCACCAACCCGCCGGGCCACAACACACGTGAAACTGCTGTGGTCTGCGTGTTTGTGATGCGCCAATGTCAGCGAACGGCCCACCCAATCAGCCGACCAGGACCGCCAAATCCCACACAGCAAGAGTGCCGACCAAACGTCCCCAACAGTTTGCCACTGTCAGACCGCAATGTTGGGGCTGTTTGCTTGTGTGAACATCACGAACATTGGTTCCTTCCGCTGCACCGAGTTTTGTGATTGGTCATTTGTCGCCAACACCCAAGTCACCGGGATGACTTGCATCATGTCGCGTCAGCGATACTCGGACTACACAGAACAACGCTTCCACCTTCGCAACAAATCGCCGTAGTACTCCGATCCGTTGAACTCAATTTTAGAAAATCGGGAATCGTCATCGAGGATTCCGATGTTCAAAGGTCTTGATGCTGCTCCTGCGTTTTGGGCCGAAATCACTCGCAGCTTTCCGTCTGGATAAAATACCCCAGCCAACTCTTGCACGTTCACCACAAGATGCAGATCGGGACGAAATTGAGTGTTATCGGGACGATCCATAGGAACATCTTCTGCATCCGGTGCTTGCGAGTCGCGCAGTCGTGAAACCACTTTTTTTGATTCCGAATTTGCACAATGATCCCAGGGAGTATACTTTTTATGATCCTTTTTATCCTTCCATCTGTGTCCTCCCTTCATCAGGACATCCGTTCCTTCGCACCAATAGTCGTTTGCTTTATCCCGAGGTTCCCAGTCACCGCCCACAGAATTCTTTCGAGTCCGATACGCCGTCGCGTACTCCTTTTGGTTAGTCAAAGGCTTTTCAAGCAAAACGTATTCGTTTTCCCCGTTATCAGCGATCTTGTAATACCCTGCCTTGCATTCCGCGGTGCTCATAAAAGAATGCTCGTGTTCATACGTAAATTTTGTCCAGAATTGATCTAGCGACTGCGACCAGTTGGCTTGAACGAGCGACACAGGAATCCCCGACTTGAGCCCCTCCATATCCACTGTGACGGTCGGAGAGCCTTGCGTGTCAGGCTCTTGGGAGGAGGCACACCCATCTTGAAAAAAGATTGCCATCTGACCATCTGGAAGATTTGACCCTCGCTTGACAAACACTTTTGTGTCCGCGTGCGCAAGAAATTCAGTACTCGCGTCTCTTCGCGGACGGGTCTCCAAAACCCGGGGAAGCCTCCAATCACCATCCAGCGGTGATTTCCACCAAAGTTCCTCCCTGATTCCCGCGATCTTCAACGATTTTTCGTCGACCTTAAACTGAAAAACCTTGCGGTCGCGTTCATCCCGCTTACAGCTTACCTTCAGAAACCTGCTTGAGTGGTCGAGTGATGGGATCGACGTGGTCGAGTCGACGGTGACGTGGATTTCCTTTTTAGTTTCTGGGCCTGGCAACACGTAGTCTAACTTTTTCTCTCTCCCCTGGATCCCCACACTCTTCGGACCCAATATCGTCACGGCCTTGTTCTTCGAGATGTTGATGTAGCCTTCCCAACTACTGTCTCCTTCCACCCCGATTTTCCTTGCCCTTACTTGGAAGTTAGCTGCTCTCGTCAGGTCAACGCTGCGAACTCGCGCAGCATCAACAACGAAGTTTTGCGCTCCCCAATCGTCGTCTGACAAGCGCACCCAGCTGTTGGCTCCCATGTCTTCCACCGCGATGACAACAGGGTACGGACACTGTCCGGAAAATGTGAGTTTTAAGTCTTCTGGCCCCTCCTTCCCCGCCAGCGGTCGCAAAAACAGTCCTCTGTAGCCCTTCTTCAAGTTGTACTTCTCCGGCTTCTGCGGTAACCATTTAAACTGCTCCTCCTTCGACTTGTTGGACCACCTCAGGAAGAATTCGCCTCGCCCTTCGCCTTTCTCCGCCTCAGAACAAACAAATCTCCATTGGTCTCCACCGACAGATTTCATCTCCACCTCCTCCAGTGACCACCATGGAATCGGATCAATCGTCTGAAGTATTTCCGGGACAACCTCCTCATACATATGCTTGTTTAGCAGCTGCATTTTGAGCGCCTCCTTGGGGTCCAGGACCACGAAACTGAAGATGGTTTTCATCACGTCAGACTGAGCTACCCGTTGACCAGAATGAACCTCCATAAGCGATTCACCCGTCACTGCATCAGATTCAACTTCGCGAATCGACGTAGAACCCGTCTGAGTCCACTGCATCATGGTCACCGCCGCAAATCCCGCCAGAGTCACAATCATGGTCGTACCGAGTACACGCCAAACAGACGCGGGATATTCGCATTTCTGCACACCGCGAAAAGGCTTGTTGGCACCAATATAGCCACCATGTTCAACATCCGCTAGTACCAGCATATCTGGACGCACGGACTGATAATCTGGCTGGTTCACAGCGAGCAAAGGAAAATTTTCGTCAGTCATTTTTGCAGTTATTCTAACGTCGTTTAGAACTAGTAGTAGTACTACAGGAAAGTAATGCGATCAAATCGTTTTGTTACTATGCTTGTGCAAAATATTCTCTTCTGAGATGATGTTAACAGTCACAGTGTGATACACGACATCATTTATCGCACTTCCAGTAACACTTTTGAAGATGGCCTTGGAGAAAAAAGTCTGGAAGTCGAATCCATCTGTTCTCGTGCACTGACTATGATCAGAACCAGGATTTGTAGGAAACTACTACATCTAAGAAATACTATTACGATTACTATTGCCGTTGATGACGATGCCGATGTCACTCAGTTGAATTCATGATGGATCGGAGGATGTGATAACATCACCATAGAGACTCGTCTCTCTCTGCTAGAGGGCTAGTGATAATTATAGTATTAGTATTACTATTAGTATTACTTTTAGTCGCTTCCTTAACTCTTCGCACTAATCTCACTCCTATACAAACAGACTTAGCCAGCACGAAAGGACTAGTCTTTTCTTTTGGAACACTCGCTCCCTAGTCCAAACCACGGAAGCCGGAGAGACTGGACGGTTCTGAACGCCGGCCTCTCTCGTCTTCGAAGTCTGATTCTCTCGCACAGCTTTCTTTTGTCCCTCAGCCTGGAAGGGGGTGGTCCAACAAGCAACTCCGTTTCTGACGACAGTTCCGACCGCACCTTTCGCGGAGCTTGCCAGTATCGACGCACCTCCTCCGGCACACGCATCATGCGCGTGCGGGAGGAGGCATGCGGCATGCGCAACTCTGAAGGGAACACCGGCACATCTCTCTCTCTCTCCCTCCCTCTCTCTCCCTTACATGCGTCCGCACCTCGCTCTCAGCCTCACGAAAGTGCGCCACGAGCCAGTCTTCATCAGAAAGTGGGGAAGGACCATTCCAATGTCTGACCCGGGTGCACCCTCGCACTCAGCTCGCACAATAGAGTTACTGTTACTGTTAGATGCATCACTCAGTCAACAGGCGGCGCACACGCATTGCGTCCGAGTGTAGGAACTAGGATAGCACAGCTGTTCATCACTTGTGCAAAAATGGATTTCCGGTGAGTTTTGAGACTGAGTTTCTATGCAGTCTTTGCGTTCCTCGCGAGGAGGAACATTCTTCGTGAATGCCAAATTTCTGCGCGTCTAAGCGCGTAGACGGCTGATCATCCTGTCTTCGAGGCTATTTTCGGGCTGTTCTCAGGCCAAATGGTCACACTGGACTTTTTCGCTGTAACGCTGTATTAACTAGTAAAGCGGTACGCGCAAGCCACACTCTAGGAGTGGGAAAACGCACAATGATTGGACAACACACTAGACATGCGGTTTTAACCACTTCTCTCTCTATACGACAAACGGAACCAACAAGAGGATTCGCGCATATGGAATCGGCCTCAAGCAACCTCGGTAGCTAGAGGTCAGAGAAAGAGGGTCCAGTCGCGAGTAACTCCTGATCTTCTGGGAAATTCCACGCCAGCGCTGGGCTGATTTCCCGCATGCGGACGCCTACAGTCTGAGAGCATTTTGGTGATCGAGCCCTTGGCAGCCCCCCTCGCATGTCGACGGGCCTCACCGTTGTGGTATTGGCGGAGATGGGCGAGAACACCGTTTGCAACTGCCTTCCGAGTAGAGTACCCAATGGCCGATTTCGCAGGGACAATGGACTTCACAGCCGAAGGGGCGCCAAGACTTTGTTGCCCATCGTCTTGATCTGCAGTTGCAAAAAATGGGTTCCGCCGATGTATCCTTTGGTGGACAATGGATCATGTAGAACGGACGGCGCATGCACCGGGGCCGTTCATGTTATCATCAGTGTTGCTATCGCCTATGGTTATCATGAAAAGAAGAACTGCACTCTTGGATGACGCCGGCCACTTCGTTCCTTCGACTTCTCCATGGACGAAATCACGGTCTGACTCTCCACACGACTGACAATCATAATATTGAGTACAACTGATCGTAGTAATTAGGGGGCTGACAACAATATTGACCACGATCCTGTACTGCGATTGATGCCAGAGCCTCTAAAACTGACTGGGGACGGGGTAAATCACTTGTATTGCACGATGCCAATGGGAATCGACAAGGTGGAAGGACGAATTCGTAGCGCTGCCCAAAGTGCGATGCGCAAATCAGTAGTAGTGTGTGCGTCGCGTCTTTCTAGACAATTTTGCAAATCTTGGATGGCTTCATTGCAATTTTCCACGTCATTTGTTGCTTGCGATAATCCTCACATAATCGCCTTCTTAAGGATAAACATGCTGAACAACATTCTGCAACAATGACCGCAGATTGCCCAACACGCACGATGGATAGGAGGCGGTCCCGCGCTCGTGAGCGTCGGGTTTCATGGACGCACTCGGTGGTTCTGGCAGTCCTGGCTTTCATGGGGTTTGCAAGACGACTTGGCTACCCAGCCATGTGGGGATGCTGAATGCTTGATGCTGTATCCGTGATCGCCCCTACTAAAAACAACATCTCCCACGCGAAAGTCGAGTTGAATGCACAATCGCAGATTGCTCTCGCGTCGACGATTACACACCCCTTTCACCAATTTGGACTGTACGGAACCCATTTTGTCGCTTAATGTTCACACACTCTCGGTCGTCGCGGGTGAACAGGTCTTCGACCAGTCAGGAGGAAAGAGTCGCAGAGAGTGTAAGGCGATTAGACTCACTCCTCCTTCCTGAGTTTGACGTTTCATTCTTGTTTCATCCTTGTGCTGCGCAGGCACAAGGAGAAAATTGCGTCCGTCTTCTCCTGGATGCATTCAAGTCCAGATAGACGCCACTATTGTTCTGTAGTTATGCTACAAGGGTCGGCCGAGAAAGCTGAAAAAATTATCCCCAGTGAAATGCAGCTGTCTCGTCACGGAGATGTGAGCGATCGTCGACATTGTCGTGACATGACATGCACCCACTGGGATCAGCCCCGCTAGCCAAATTTATTACCATCAATGTTGTTTGCGTGGTCGAACACTTGTGGGTTTCTGCGTCCCACTTTTTGCACCGCTCTGTTTTGGTTGATCATTGCTTCTCAACGAACATCACGCCAATCCACAATGATCTTCTCCATGCCCGCACAATGATTTGGTTGAAAAATCGGACGGTGCTAAATGTGGGAACCAAAAAACCTTGCACATCAGACGTGTTCGATTTTGCAAATATTGTCATTGCGCAACTGTCTGGGGATCCCTTCCTGGTCCTGGAGCGATCAGAATTATTAATCTTAATATTATTATTATTGTTGAGACTTAGATTGTATAAACTGCCGTGAGTGCCTTCTCTGCTTAAACTGACGTCTCCGCTTTGTAACTTCAACAAGATCGGGCAAAAAGTCATTTCATCAACAAACCCGCGAACTTCGTGTGAGCGAACCTGATTCTGACCATGCCCAGCACTTTCAGCGACAACGCTACTTTTTGTGATGACTATACCGCTTTAACTGTCACAGGAGCAGATGTGCAGTCCGTCTTGGAATCGATTCTCCAAACAAAGACCGCGAGACACGCAAGTGAGTCGCATGGAGCACGGTGTTCCGCCTCAATGTTACTGATTGCTCGAATCGCCTGCAATTTGCTTCGCCACGCCACTGGACACCATTTGCAGTGAACGACAGAACCGTGCGTTGGTCCCAAACCGGCGGCGTCACCCGCAACGTGTCACCTGATTTTTGCTTATGTTTCACCAGTCTTTCTAGATGTTATAATATCGGAGTAGGGAACGCATGCCGCTTTGCCTGCGGGCATGGGCCGGGGCGATGCCCAAATGCCCGTCATGCCCGTGCCACCCGGGGGGGACTTTCGGCAGGTTTGGACATTTTATCATCATGTGGTTCCCTATTGTAGTATCGCCATTCGCAATGCTTACTTACTGATGCAGCGCTCCCAACTTCGCAACAGCGCACAACGGAAATCAACTCCATCCTTGCACTCTCTCCCGTTTATAGAAATATGTGTGTCAGAACTGATGTCCCCAGCCATCCGCCATTTTTCGAGTTCCTGCCTATTTTCTTTGTCCAGCCCCAGGCGTACCGCCTGCACTTTAAGCTTTCCCTCAGGATAAAATACCCCCTTCAACTGTTTCAAGTTTTGCAGAAGCACCTTAAGTTCAAGGCCGGATTGGTCATCAGCACGTTGGTCATCAGCACGTTGGTCATCAGGAGATTGTTTGTGCAACCGCAAAATCGCACGTTTTTCTGCATCAGACGCTTCACAAGCATCCCACTGTTCATACTTCTTAGAACTCCACTCCCAGCTCCCTTTTCCGAGGACACTCTTGGCTGAACACCAATAATCGTTCGCCTCATCCAGCTCTGTCCAGCCGCCATCGTTCCTCTTCGTTCGAATTGCACTGTAATAACGGTGATACTTTGTACTGGTATCTCCGTCATTGGTCCTCCAATGTCTTGAAACAGGCTCCTTCAGAAAAACATATTCCGAATCCTTGAGGGCATTGTCATCGTGTCCAGATGTCGTCCCTTTAACTTGAAGTTTGTAGTATCCTTGCTGGCATGCGACTGAGTTCGACTTCTTCGAGAACTGAAACTCTGTCCAGAACTGCTTCACCGTTTCGCCTTTAGAGTTCTTCCACTTCATTTGACTGAGCGTCATGTTGGACTTGAATCCTTGCATATCGATCGTAAGTTTTGGGCGGGGGTCCCTCGACTGTGCAGAACACTTGTCTCGGAATCTTACTTCCAGCGGCGTCGGGGTCGCGTCGTTAGTCCTGACAACAATTTCCGTGTTTGAGTGCATAAGGAAGGCAGACTCGAACTTCCTCGTGCCTTTCGGACGAGTCTCGATGACGGTTGTCTGCCTTAGGTGATGGTTTTCCTCCGTGAAAGGTACGATACTGAGTGTCTCGGTCATTTTCGTGATGGTCAAGCCTTCGACATTGAGGGTGAACATGTTCCGTTTGTGCCTATCCACAATACCGTTACAGGTAACATCGAGTATGTAGTTGTCGGCCACTGGTTTTGCAGTCCTAGCGTTTACCATCTTGTTGACGGTGATGTAAATCCTCTTTTCAGTTGTTGGCAAAGAGTAGTCTACCACTTCCACACTGACCCCAGCACTGCGCGGACCCAGTAACTCTACAGCCTCTGACACTTTGATGGAGGTAAAACCCTTTTCGCGCCCGATTCTGTTTGCCTTCACTCGGAAGTTAGCTGCTCTCGTCAGGTCAGCGCTGCGAACAGTCTCAGCATTGACATAGAAGTTTTGCGCTCCCCAATCGTCGTCTGACAAGTGCACTCCTGTGTTGGCTCCCACACTGTCCACCGCGATGACAACAGGGTACGGACACTGTCCTGAAAATGTGAGTTTTAAGTCTTCTGGCCCCCCCTTCCCCGCCGGCGGTCGCAAGGACAGTCCTCCGTCACCCTTCTTCTGCTCCTCCGGCTTCTGTGATAACAGTTTCTTGTGCTCCTTCGACTTGTTGGACTTCCAGCTCAGGAAGAATTCGCCTTTCTCCGACTCAGAACAAACGAATCTCCATTTGTTTTCCGAGACAGATTTCATTTCCACCTTCTCCAATGACCACCATGGATCAATCGTCTGAATTATCTCCGGGACAACCTCCTCATGCATACGCTTGTTTAACAGCTGCATTTTGAGCTTCTCCTTTGGTTCCAGGAAACTGAAGATGGTTTTCATCACGTTGCTGTTGTTCAAGGCGACAGACTTAAGCTCGATAAGCGAATTACCCGTCACTGCATCAGATCCAACCTCGCGAATGGACTTGGAACCCGTCTGAGTCCACTGCATCATGGTCACCGCCGCAAATCCCGCCAGAGTTACAATCATGGTCGTACCGAGTACACGCCAAACAGACACGGAATATTGTTTGAAAACATGTTGAAATACAGGATATTCGCATTTCTGCGCGCCGCGACCAATGTTGTTGGTGCCAATATAGCCACCATGTTCAACGTCCGCTACCAGCATATCTGGACGCACGGACTGATAATCTGGCTGGTTCACACCGACTTCGAGCAAAGGAAAATTTTCGTCAGTCATTTTTGCAGTTATTCTAACGTCGTTTAGAACTAGTGGTAGTAGTACTACAGGAAAGTGGTGCGATCAAATCGTTTTGTTGCTATACTTGTGCAAAATATTCTCTTCTGAGGTAATGTTGACAGTGTGATACATGACATCATTTATCGCACTTTCAGTAGTAACACTTTTGAAGATGGCCTTGGATAACAAAGTCTGGAAGTCGAATCCATCTGCTTTCGCACACTGGCTGCTCTGAAGGATGATGCTGATACTATGATTAGAACCAGGATTTGTAGGAAACTACTACATCTAAGAAATACTATTACGATTAGTATTACTATTGCCATTGCTAACGATACCGATGCCACTCAGTTGAATTCATGATGAATCGGAAGATGTGATTACATTATCGGGGGCTAATGATACTATTAATATTATTCTTAGTAGTACTATTACCACCAGTAGTATTACTACTACTATTTCCTTTGGTCGCTCCCTTAACTCTTCGCACTAATGATACCTCACTCCTATGAAAACAGACCCAACGAGCACGAATGTCCTTTTCTTTAGAACACTCGCTCCCTCTTCGAGGCCACGGAAACCGGAGAGACTGGATAATTCTTTACGCCAGTCTCTCTCATTTCCGAAGCCTGATTCTTTCGCACAACTTTCTTTTGACACTCTGTGGAAACCCTGAACATCACACGAACAACTTCAAGTTCAAAGACTCAGCAACATTTCTCTGCGACATCTCAATCGACTCTTCCACGATGGCAACACGTCACTCGCAAAACACAGGCACGACAATTCCTGTTCAATGACAACAAATCAGATGCCTTTTAAATTTCCCCTCAGACTCAGAGTCAAATCAAACTGTGTCAATCAGGAAAACAGAGTTTCGCAATCTCATTGACATTCACACAAGGGAAGTTGAGGACACTCAAGCTCACCTTTCACCGTCTTTGTTTTATTGGTTTTTATTGCGGCTAATTCGTAAAATCGCTCGGATGTGGAATCTGATTGGTGCGCTGCTAAAGGTTCTCAATATCTTATTGCGAAATTCCCTTGATATCTAAAAGCGGCGAGTTGCAACACTCTTTGTCACCTAATTCATTCATCGAGTGACAACAGTCAATCCCGAAACCAGCCAGTCCTGAGATTGTCTGATCAGGAAAACAGAGTTTCTCAATCTCATTCATGCAGGGGAGCTTGAGTGTCCCCAAAGCTCGCTGTCCGCCGTCTTTCACCACGTTGTCGACGGGATCTTCATTCGCCATGTCGTGGCGATGCGGCTGTCGCCTCATTGGAAATCACCCTGAAGTCAATCAATGTCATGCCAAGGGGGATCTCGCCCTCGACAGTTCTCCCCCCCACATCGAGGCGAGATTCCTTCTGGGGTCAAGAGCGCCTGAAAATCGAGTTTCTGATGTGTTGCAAACGCCCCTGCCTCGTCACTAAAACACACCGAGTTTTTGTTGACTTCTACCTAAACACATCGACCAGGATGCCACCACGTCCTTCACCGTTGAGCATAGCGTGCCGGTGAAGTTCGTCCCACGCCCCCGGTCGAGCATCGGCGCGGACCCGCCAAGCCAGACATTTCTCGGTGCGCACAATCACCGACCGCCTGGCAGCCCCTGTCAATCACCAACAAACAAATGCTCTTAAAGTTACTGTCATTTCCCACAAGCACGTCCACATGGGGGCGCAAACGACGAAGCTATGCGCATTGCACGATTTTTATGTTTTGGCGTCTACACACTTTTCAGGGAGCATGTGTCAATGATATCTGCAGCACGGTGTCCGTGAATGCCTGCCCGCGAACTTCCTTTCTAGAAGTACTCTCAGATGGAACCCCAATACCGACGAAAAAAGGAAAACTGGGAGATTGACCAGACATCAGCATCCAAGGATAGCAATCAACATAAAAGAAGAACCCGTTCCCTCCATCCGACTTCGTGCTTTTACATCCCTTTACACTTCCCATTGAGAACACTCGAATGAAGGAACTTTCGCCCCCCCAAGTCCGCCCACAGCAATTGCGCATGTACATATATCTCAGATCCCCAAAAATCATTTTGAATGTGATCCGATGTGATCGGCACATTCCAATTCTTTTGATCCCCAGAAACAACACCAACACGAAAGTTGACACCACTGTAAGGATGAATCTTGGTGTTTCCGAGCACTGCTAAGTCGACAGTAGTAGTAGTACAACGAACATAGTTCATCTCGGATTCCACGCCATGCCATCATCTACGAGAATAACACTAATACTAATAGCTGCCGCACGCAGTGATACTGACCCGATTAATTTCAAACACCTTGCGTGATTTCCAACAGTGACTTTTTTCTTTGCCCACACCCATAATGACGACGATTTTAAAGCAATCAAGCTTGAGGTTCCTGCGATTCGCCATCCACTGGTACTGCTGCCCACAGAAACGTATTTCATGCACGTCAAACACGCGACCTCCTAAATTGCCAAAGATTGATGCTCCGCGAATTACTTCGCGAGTGTAAAAGTTAACTATTTGGACCCTGGCAAACCCCAGTAAACACGCCATCGAAAGGAAGTCAGTTTCGAGAAGAAACACACCAAATATTACCCTCTGAGTTGACAAAAGCCGACATAACTGTTAAACACACAATGCGGGGGAACAGAATTTCTCCCTACATAAAGAAGGTTTCATAGTAATATTAGGCTTTAGCTTCGCTCGCATCAGCTGTGTTTGTGGCCGATGCCATCATTTTGGATCGACCAACCATGTTTCAGGGTTCAAGAACCTTCAAGATACGATCACACCACCACACAACTACTCAGTCTCAAGTTCTCAAACGCCTATCACGATCACGACACCTCTCACAACACAGTGCAACAACATCAGATCCACGCGAAACATGCTCTTCCCATTTGATTCCATCCAAACTGTACACTTTTCATGCGCGCTGAACGACTCTTAAACGATGCTCGTCATCGGTCTGCCATTGGAATACTCGAGGAATGGACAGACCGGACAAGGCCGCACGACTCTGCGATTGCAGCTTTCTTCATGACATATGTTTCCACATATGATTGTCCTCTTGATGTTCTTCGTCTAAGACAAGTCTGTTCGGACTTTCACCACAGTGACAGCTGATTCAGCCAAACAAACGCATCACTATTTCTCGCGATTCCCTCGAACACATTGCATCTCGCGACATTACACATCAACAGCGCGACCCTCCTCGGATACCCACGATCCGTCACATTGCACCAAATTGCATGACATTTTTGCAACACACCTTTCGTCAACAAATTCGGCGCAGAAGTGCTCAACAACCAGCGCGACAAGCGGCATGAAGATCAAGTGTTCGGAACAACATCGAGCTTCCGAATCAGAGGTTCAGATTGGCGTTCCAGCTATGTTCTGGCATTCTAACGTCGACGGGTCGGACCTCGTCAACGCCAATCATTCCCCTCCGTGATGTGGTCCTGAATTTTGAAAAAAATGCTTTCGTAGTGTGTTTGTCAACTGTGTCTTTGTCGTTTGAACGAAGCATCCCTCCGACATCCACCCGTCACATATTTGCCAATTCCATTGCCGTCAATTCCACTGTCGGGATTCGCCCGTGCACGCTTACTGTCCGCGCGGGCGCATTCATTTTTATGGAATTTCGTGCTGCGTCAATGCCACTGGTGCCACGGGGAATGCTGTCGTCGTGCCGCGCATGCGAGCCCATGTTCTCGATGCCTGCAAAAAGCCCTTCCACAAAATATTCAGCTCAGTGTCGAGAGGATTTGGCATAACATGGTGCGTGCCTCCGAATAACGAGCGCGCAGCTCTGGGCAACAATAACCGTCATGCTCTTCGTTAGTCTTCTCATGATGCCTCCTCCTCCGCTTTCTCATTCTCAACCACCCGGAATGTGTTTTGTACGAAGCCAAATTTCCAACTCTTGCTGTCGATGAGCTCCAGCTTCCTATCCGGCATCTGCAGCCCCCCAAACAGCGGCAGGCCTCTGCCAATGAGGACGGGCGCCAG
>JACLAC010012789.1_pt1 | contig 14648 bp, 7 predicted proteins | sample 8027881 | NCBI WGS metagenome assembly JACLAC01 (sample SAMN15725517, study PRJNA655200) | protist metagenome | isolation source: fluorescence activated cell sorting (FACS) single amplified genomes of... | place: Spain: Blaines Bay Microbial Observatory, Mediterranean Sea | collected 2016-01-19 | reverse complement strand
ATCAGACGATACTACCGAACAGCAATCATCTGTGGTGCAAGATCTGGTTTCCACATCCACAATGGAAGAGACCAGCTACGATCTCTCCGATCGGGCCAGCACATTAAACATCATCTTTATTAGCATGGATGCGCTCCGATACGATGTCACTGGACTTGATGGTGGTGAGAGTGCAACGCGCAATCTACAGAGTTTTGCTGAAGAATCGGTTGTTTTTCACAATGCTACATCAGCCGCTCCGTGGACACTCCCCTCACACATGAGTGTCTGGACAGCACGCTGGCCGAGTATTCATCAGGTCACCAACAAGCTCAAGCTACTCGCTTCCAATCAGATGGTCGAAAATACACTTTCTCCTGGAATACAAACCTTTCCTGATCTCCTCATGGAAAAAGGATTTCTCGCTGGTGGCTTTACCGGAGGTGCGGGTGTACAGAGCAAATATGGTTTTGGCAGAGGGTTCGATACCTATCTTGATGATCGCTATTTCGGGGGCTTCGATCACTCCATTCCAATCGCCCAACAATGGATCGAAAAAAACCGAGAGAAAAAGTTCTTTGCTTTTGTCCATGGCTATGATGTTCATGGCCAATATCCTTTGAGTGATGGTGCCAGAAACACGCTTTCCGGAAAATACAAAACAAAATTATCTGGAGACATCAAGGAGAATGCTTCATTGCGAGAAAAAGGCCTTTCTGCCATTCAAAAACCCGGTGATGAAGCCAATCTATCTGGAACCCTCTCCGATTCCGATGCAAGTTTTCTCAAAGATGTGTACCTCGAGAAGGTGCGTGCCGCCGATGAACGAGTCGGAAATTTCTTACAATTTCTGCGACAAAGTGGTCTTCTCGATCGCTCCATCGTCATTCTATTTAGTGATCATGGCGATGAATTTATGGAGCACAATGCCGTGGATCATGGTGCCACCCTCTACGAAGAGCAGCTGCATGTCGTCATGATGATTCGATTTCCTGGATTTGCCAAGCGCCACGATATCCACACCCCTGTACGCACCATCGATATATTCCCAACCGTATTTGATTCCCTAAAATTTCAAAACCCCGCTGGTGTCGATGGAAAAAGCCTACTGCCGATGCTGCGTGGTCAACAACAAGACCTTCCGATCTTTGCCGAAACCGACTATCGACTCTATCGACATCTGCGCTCCTATCGAAAAGGAGATCACAAGCTGATCATCGACTTACAAGATGGCGAAAAGGAACTCTTCAATCTAAAAGACGATCCACACGAACAAAAAAACATCTCCTCTTCCGAACCTCGCATTACCTATGAGATGGAACAGGCGCTTCGCACATGGCTGGATCGCTCGCGAACCAATCCACAAGACTATATGGGCGTCAAACAAAATCCCATCGACATCTTTTAAATAGACCTTATTGATGGTTGTTCGCGCAGCAGACTACTCCTCTGTACAAGGAGATTGATTCCACAACAAACTGTTGTTCTCTTCTTCACATTCCTCTATCCAATCTTGTACATCGGCAAAAACCAAAATCCCATCTTCCACTTCTTTTTGGGTAAAAACATAGGGTCCAACCCAATACACCTCTTGTTGTGCAAGACTGGGTATGGAAACCTCTTCAAGAGAAGAACCTTGTACATATACCGTAATCTCTTGCATAATGTCTTGTCTTCCAATGTTCTCAATCGGAAAATATACCTCAACCACACCGCGAAAGCATTCTACATCACAAGAAGATGGGATTCCCACTCTTAAATCTGAAACATCAAGCCCCACCTTGGTTTCAGAATTCCCTGCACGAAAGCTATTCCATCGAAGCCAATTGGGCTCTGGAACAGCGGGTATGGTTCCATCATCATCGATATTGGTAATTGAATAGGCATATTGATTCCATATCGAGCGGGCTGGAGCCCATGAACTGTCTTGACTTCCGATGACTCGGATTCCAGCGCTAGCATCGCGACCGCCTGCCAATATGATCTCTGCAGACCCATCACCATCAATATCAACAATGGTGGGATATTCAAATCGGGTACCAGAACTATGCTCTGTCCAAGCCATCTCTACAACACCGGAGGCTCCATCAAAGACCCAAAGGGTTTCCTCGTCAGCATATACAACCTCTGCTGCACCATCCCCTTCAAAATCAAAAACCGACGATCCTGTCATACCTGAAGAGGTTTCGTCTATGGGTTGTGACCAAAGTACACTTCCATCACCGTCCAACACTGTGTATGTCTCTTTCGAAGCCACACCAATTTCTGCTGCACCATCACCATCGAAATCGGCGATTGTTGGTGGACCACTTCTGTGACCGTGTGTCGCTCTCCACAATACGCTTCCCGTCGCATTTACCACAGTAACAACACCTTCATATGAAGAGACAATCTCTGGAACAAAATCTCCATCCAGATCCCCAATGGCGGGATGCCCTTTCAAGTCCTCAATTTGCCAACGAATCGCGCCGTCATGCGCAAACACAGTTCCACTGCTTATCACCTCTTGATAGCCATCAGAGTCGATATCTGCAGCAAATGCACCAAAGTATTTTCTTCCTGAGCCAACATTGTCTTCTGCTTCCCACAAAATCGAACCGTTGGCATCGATCACAGCACCACCCATAATAATTTCTGCCACACCATCTGCATTGATATCAGCCAAAGAAACCACCGATTGACCGCCAGGTTGTGTTGCGACTTCTACATGCCACACCATCTCTCCTTCATTTGTCAATCGCATCAGACCAAATTTTGTCGGTGCAAAAACATCCGAGAGACCATCCCGATCAACATCTCCTGCTGCAACGCCAGAAATACCCCAAAAAGGATACTCTTCCGAAGAGGCTATCCAAAGAGGTTCCTTCGTTGCTCCAGACAATGCGATGAGATGTCCTGTCCCTCTGAATTTTCGTCTTCGAAAGGCTGGAAAGACGAGGTCTGGAATATCGTGTATATCGATTACACCATCTGCATTGTCATCATCGAGATTAATGGCTATCGGCGACGTCTCTACAACCGTGTACTCAGAATCGATCGGGTTTTCACTCCAAGACCATTCCAAAATCGGATTAAAATCTCCAATCACGGGCTCTATCTCACATTCCTCTTGTCTCTCCGGTGTATAATTTCCAGGTGCCTGTGTAGGACATTCGGCATAATTCCCAGCGACTGTTGGTGCAACAATGTCTTTCAATTCATACTCATTGCAGCCACAAAAGATCGATACAAAAACCAAAGATGTTGCACGTACCCACATAGAAAGACTCCCCTCAATAATGATGTAAAGATGCTAGCCGGAGATATTGTTTTTTCTATGTGACGATAGATGTTACAAACAAAAAAACCTTTTATGACTAACTCTAGGGTAGTTTTTTTCTTTTATTTTTTTTCATATCAAATGAATAATTGTACTTCGTAATTTTTCATTTGAATAGATATACAGTACGATACTCATTTTTACGAACATGCTGGCTAAAAAGAGAAAACACCTGCTCTGCTTCAGCGATTCATATGTACACAATCCTCGATTGTGCTTTTGTTTTCTATTCAAAGATAGATGCGAACAATGGAAGCGCTACTGCGGATCGGAAGGCAGGCCACAGGTTGGGGATTGTGTAGCCAGAACCGAAGCCACATCGGCTTTCAAAGGAACGCTATATGCATGTCTATCGAAGGGGTCTGTACCGGTAGGATAGCCAAAAATAACCCCTGGATAGGAAAATTCATCTCCAGCCTCAGGGTTGGCTTCACACACCTCCTGATCATATCCTCCGCCCTCATACGCATATCCTTCATAATAATTTTCGGGAAGAGGATTGGGTTCGTCGGTATATGCTCCAAGCACAACATCGCAGTTGCTCGGCTTCTCTCTTTTTCGCTCGAAAACCGATATTGGAACATAGCCCACTTCCATACCGGACGGTGGCGTCACCAAAAAGGCAGAATCCAGTGCAGCCTTGTCTTTGGGAAGCTCTCCTTGGGGAGCCTCAAACCAATTGTCTTGCGAGCTGTTTTGCTCTTGGTGTAGGCGCTCTATCCGCGCCTGCATATAGCACTTGGCTGCATCACGCTCGGACTCTGGAAGAGATGCAAAGACCTGATTGAGCTCGGGCTGATCGACAAAACGGTACCACTGAAAACCGATCCACACTCCATTTTCTGTTCGTGTGCAGTATAATTTATCATCGGCTGGGCCTGGATTTTGAAAACACGCTTCTTCGGTTTCGGCTGGCGGTCCAAGATAACGACCATCATTTCGACGATTGGGAAGAAATGATCGCAAGTCAAGGGTATTCTTGATGACGTCGGGAACATCGTCTTCCTTGATGATATGCGGATCTCCCGAGGCATCCAATTGCAAGTACGGACTCCCCGTGCACCAGCCATTTTCACAATCCAGAACATTGGGATCAATGGTCAGTGTTGTGGAACAACCGGCTGCTTGTTGCGCAGGACTTGTCGCTTCTTGGGCACTGATCGAACCGACACCAAATCCACTCCACACAACCTCGCCACTGGAGTCCTCCATTCCCACTTCAAAACCTGCATTCGAATCCGGTGCGACACATTGTGGCGTGCTTCGTTTGGTGGTACTCATATCTCGGATGTGGGCAAAGCTTCGCTCTTGTGGGCTACCATTTCCCGAAAGGATTGGCTCCATCGCTTCAGCCGCCCAATCTTCACTGTACTGTGCGTGTCCGGTAAACAACGTCGTGGTTTGCACTGGCGAGCCATTCTCGGTATCCTGTGGCAACCCCCAACGGTTGGTACGAAACCAGCGATTTCCTTCTTCATCGGTGGCTTCAATGTAGCCCATCCCGCCTTCAAAACCCTCTGCAATATAGCCGATCAGCGCACGCGGATCAGACCAGCTCACACTTTGTGGATGCCAGTTGATACGTGAATCCCAAAACCAAGTGGACATATATAGTGCTGGGCCAGAATAATTGGCCGTATCAATAATGATTGTCCAGTAGTTTGCATTGTCTGTATCGGATCTCTTTCCGATCGGGGTTCTCGAGAGCATATAGCCAACAAAACCATCGACCTTCTCACCCGAAAAAGAAAAGAAGTCATTGGGCACAAGCAGCCGATTGGAGACCCGTACTGCCCCACCAAGCTGAGAGCAGGGCTTGGGAGACTCATGTCCAAAGGTACCACCAAAAATCTCATAGTTCATGTTTGTAGAAGCCGGCATCATCCATTTGACATGCTGGGACTCCAAGGTGTATTTCCAATACCCCATCCCTCCCTCAATGCTGCCTCGAACGCCACACTTGTCGTCTTCTCCACAGCACCATACCGAGCAGTCCTCAAGTAGATTGTAGTCCGTATGTCCACAGTTTTCGATCTCAGACTCGTTGGGGTCCATCCCTTCACAGGTGAATCCATGGGGGTGAATTCCGCATACATCCAAGCCTTCTTCGGGCATATTGGGCTTGGTCCATTGTCCCCACCCAACCTCTTTTACCGGCTGATCTTGGATCAGATCAAAGGCACGAATATAATAGCTCCAGCCATGGATTCTGCCAGAGGCATTGTCACCATACTCCCACTCTACAGGAAAATAACCGGCAAAGATATCGGCTCGAGGATAATAGACCGAATCGGCTTCGAGAAGAAGACACACACCCGAAGCCACCCACTCTCCTTCTTGACAAACATCCACTTCTGTCCCCTCACCCTCGTCTCCACAGGTCCGCAATGTATCACGAACATCTCCGGTGCTACAGGTGGTCGGATCGGTCGATTCCGGCTCCCCAACACCAGGGGAAGAAGATGGCTCTTGTGATGGTACCGCACTGTCATCTGCCACCGGTTTTGATGTATTGCATGCGAAGAAAATAAAAAACAAGCTCATATATACTCCAAATGGCCAAAGATTATCGAAGAAGAGGAAGCATCGCAGACGCGCTTCGATCGCCAATAATCAGCTGCGAGAAAGAATCGTAGTGAAAACAGTTGGTCAAGCCATCACTATCCACCAATGCTGCATTTGATGTTTCCGCAACCACCTGGGCTTGCGATTCAGCGATGAGACTTAGGTCGTTTACCTTGCGTGCCTGCACCACAACCACCGGGAGATCGCTACCATAGGATTGACGAAAGTCGGAGATGAGGGTCTGGAGATTGTCTGTATAGGCTGCTCGAAAATTTTCCTCAAATTGATCGTTATAGCCCTGAAACCAGATAAGTCCCGCCACGTAGGCATCGTTATTGGCAAGAAAATCATCGGTTTTCTCATAGAGTTTTTGGCGCATCGGACCATCGGGAGCCCAGTGCTCGTAAAGAGAAGACCCACCCATGGCAACCTTCATCATGTAAAAATTTTCCAGTGCCGATTCTTGCTGCAGACGGAGTGCAAAACCAAGCTCTGGTCCATAAAAAAGAACCTCGGTCTCCTCTGAATCCCACAAACCAAAGCCCACACCCATCGGAGATAGCATTGTTTTGTGCGCAGGATGTGCATTCGGATCAGGGTTTTCATAGGGGGCCCCCAGCGCTTCACTCGCCTCTTGGTGAAACCATCGATAGGCAATCATTTCTGCACCTGCAATCGTATAGCTTGGAGATACCGCAGAAATATCGAGATCGAGCGCACGAAACGCATCAATTGAAGCATCGGCCATCTCATCGGAATAGTCCTCAGCTGGATTGCACCAGTCTCCGATCCCGGCTCGATAGGCTTCACGCAATGCACTTCTCTCGTCACCACTCAGGCCATCATTGTGTGCAGGAAGAGCCGCTTGTAGTGCTTCCAGGCCGGTAATTCGAACATTCCCTTCGGCATTGGATTGACCTGCCACGACAAAAAGCGGAACCGTTCCGGTCGGAGCTGAAGACGCTGTATCTATTTGTTCTACAGCGGTGTCTTCTTGTTCTTCTTCGTCTGCAGTATCTTGTGCTGTGTTTTCTGCAGTGTCTACGCTCTCTTTGACTTGACAGGATATCAATGTGCTGACAACCACAGCACTCGCATACAAATATTTCATCATGTTCTCCATCGGTTCAATGTTTTTTTCGACAACCTATCTTTCGGACAACAAGTCCAGATGTTCGAAAAATTATGAGATTATCTGTACTCATAACGACGTACGGAAATATTTACCGTATGAAATGGAAGAGGAAGACAATTGTACGGGTTCATTATGGAGATTCAGTATATCCAATTATTCGGAATAAAAAGCATCCCATCCGATCTCCCAGACTTTTCGCAGCATCAAATAATCGAAACGTTGCATCGATTCGCTATGCGCCATGATGCATTCCGGTCTGGTAAAATCATCCAAGGTCTCCGGGTAATTATACACAGCCGGCAAGCCCGCCACATGACCGAGCTCATGGTCACTAACCGTTGGAGTATCGTCGACAAGCTCATCTAGAAAAAGATCCCAGTCCAATCGCGCGCCCCAATCTCCTCCATGGCCAGCAGCCCCAAAATCAAAATCAGAGTACCAAATATCGAAATCAAAATGGCTCATATTGGGATGTTCACAATCTGTATATTGGGGTTCTCTTCATACTTATATGTGAATCGAAAGCATGGATTGGGACATTCGGCATTGTCATTTTCATAAAGAGGCACACCCGGTAGATCGTCAACCTCTACTTGTGGAGTCACCGCAATGCCAAAGATCTGTACGGGTGTAAGGGTATCATGTGTCCCGTTGGGCTGACCGATCAATCCTTTTTGCCACTCCCAAACCCTCTCTTCTATTTTTTTTCGAATTGATTCTACCAATTCTCCATCAATACTCTGTGCCGATTCAAGTGCAAAACGGATACAAATCCCCAATTATCCTTGCGCATGAATATTGTGTGGAAGCCATTGCAAACTCCGGACAAATTCTTCGTCTTGCTCCAGCCAACAATCAAAATATGCCTGTTCATCAGCTGTTGGTACAATCTCCAATGTGGGAACAACCGGTTCTTCGCTGTCTTCGACGCCACAGTCTTTTTCCTTGTTCTCTGTGCATGCAAAAAAAGAACCCGTGCACAACCAAAATAATATTCGCATTTTACATCCCAATTATTAAGGCTTATCAAAAGATAGCACAACTCCCCTTTGTTACCGATGTCTTACAAAAAGAAAAGGTTGGATCATCGATCCAACCTTTTTTATTCTAAAATATTGTCGCAAAGCGATGCAACTACTGCACAGCGGTAAAGTCCAAGACATAGTCTACTGCCATCGAACCCAATTGGGCGGAAGAGCTGGTATTGCAGCTCACTTGACCATTGGAATATGTTCCTTCCCAAGGAATGGGATAGGTCTCACTGGCAAAGGAGACCGTCACATCGATCTCACCAGTGATATTGCCATTGCTATCAATTGTTCCTGTAATTGCATTGTTTTGGTTTCCAATCACACCAAATCCGCATTGGTACGATCCCGCAACCGAGGAGCCATCAATATTCAAAGAGACCGTTCCAGTACATGTATCGGGTCCAAAAGAAGTCTGGATTTCAAACTCAACTGTTCCGGTATATGCTGGATTGGTATTGACTTCTCCAACCTCTTGGAGATACACGTTTACTTCTGATTGTGGCTCAAATTCACCAGAAAAAATATCCTGGCTTCCGTAGATCGTCCAGAGGAAGTCCATATCACCATCGCCATCGAGATCGGCCATATGATGATCACCCGCCATCGCGGTTCCAGTATCGACCATAATCTCTGAAAAGCTTTGATCGGGCTGCTGATGAAAGATGTACAAACCGTCATCACCATCTCCAGAAACACTGACATCCATAAGACCATCGCCATCGACATCACCAACATGGGTAACACCAGGTGCTCCATTTTGATCTGCATTGGTTTCATCGACATAAAAACCTTCAAAAATGGTGGTCATTGTGGCATCCCAATTGCCCAAACCATCAAGCGTAGATGCTGGCGGAATCTCGAACCAGTATACACCCATAACCTGCTCACTTGGATCGGTTGCACCTTGATGATTGTGGTTGACATAGACAATATCTTCAATACCATCGTTGTTCATATCGGCAATGATGGCTTCAAAACCACGACCGGTTGTATCATTGATCACATGCTCTTCCCATGCTCCATTTGCAGATCCTGGATTTTCCATCCACACCAAAGAGGCACCATTGAAGTATTGTGGCAAGATCACATCTTTGTCGCCATCTCCATCGACATCATGCAGCTCCATCAAGGCACCACCATTCTCTGATATTTCATGATGTGTAAAAGATGCTTGTCCTGCAACACCATTATTTTCAAACCACTCCAGCTTTGCAATACCGGGCTCTGTAACATTACCAAACCAATCTTTTTCTGGATTTTTATAGGAGGTTGTTACAAAATCCATATCACCATCATTATCCATATCTGCGGGATGCGCTTTGTGATAGAAGTACTCTGTTCGCGGCATTTCAATCACATCTGGAATGTCAAAAGAAATGCTTCCGTCAGAATTTTCGATTCCTGGAATCCAAGTAATTCCACCATCTGGAAGAGGGATAAATCCAGTACCGATCACCCAATCTTTAATGCCATCGTTGTTCATATCGAAGAAATTGCTGTCATTTGGCCAATCGATCTCAGCTGTGCGATCAAACACAACTTCGCTACTCCAAGAGCCAAGAGATCCATTGGGTACACCACCGTCTCGAGATACAACATATCCAGCACCAGCACCAATAAAAGAAGGCCAGTCACCAAGTCCTTCTGTCATACTCGTCATTAGATATTCATCAAAACCATCACCATTGAGATCTACAGGATGCAGCCATGCCGTTCCTGGCAAAGTAAAGACCGCTGCTTTTGTAAAAATCATCTGCTCTTCTGCCTCTTCTTGGGGATCGGAAGAAGGTTCGGAGGTCGGCTCAGAGGTCGGCTCGGAGGTCGGTGCCGAGCTGGGCTCAGAAGTGGGTGCCGAGCTCGGCTCGGAGGTCGGCTCGGAGGTGGCCTCTGATGATGGTTCAGAAGAAGGTTCTTTATCTGTACTATCGGTCTCCAAATCGCTTTGATCTACGGATTCTTTGTCTCCCATTGTACAAGCTACAGAGAGCCCAAGAAGAAGAAATACTATATTTTGCATGATGTTGTCCTCATAATAAATAAAAAATAGGGGTAAGTAATAAAGGGTTGTGAAGTTACAGTGTTTTTAGATACGCAAGCAGTGCTTCTTGCTCTGATTCCGAAATCTCAAAAGAGAAAAAGCGCGCTTTGTAAGAAATCAAAGAGCCCAAATCGGTAAAAGAACCATTGTGAAGCAGAAGAGGTTCATCCCAGATGTTGGTCAATGATGGTGCCTTGAAGAGTCCCGCTTCACGATTGGGACGCGCTTGGAATTTTAGGATATCCTCTACAATATCCTCTTCACCAAGGGTTCTATCACCACTGAGTAGACGAAGAATGCTTCCTGCTGGCTCTGGAAAAATGGCCGCAAAGGGAGGTCCTAGAATGACGCCGGCCCGATCGGTATGGGTTCCAATATCATACAAAAAAGGATCTCTGCCAGCATGTGCGCCTCCAAACTCATCTTCAGGATCTGGATTTCCACTGCTATAGGTGTCTCCTTGATGACATGCAACACAATTTTGTGCGAAGATTTCTTTTCCTTGGGCCACCATTTCTGGATCGGTTTTGGGCGCCTGAAGGGTTGGAATTCCGTATGCAATGTATGCCGAAAGATATTCATGGTCTTTTTCGTTTAATCCTGTACCACCTAGGCGCTCTGGCAAAACCACTTCCAAGAATTCATCGATATTGGAGTGGGTTGCAGAATAATGTAGCCATCCTCTACCCGCGATTCCACCTCGTAGAGAGTTGGTTCTTCTTTCGCCTTCTACAGTTCCCCAAGCACTGCCATCACTACCACCTGCAGGATGACACGAAGCACACGACGCATGCGGATGTCCGGACAAACCGGGATATTTTTCAGGATTGGACGATTCAAAAAGGATCTTTCCACGTCTCCAATCAACCGGAAGTGGATCTTCATCGACAATCGTCAGCTGTCCAATTTCTGCGATGGAAGGATTGACCGCAACTGTGCTCATATCGCGAGTAAATGTTTGACGGGTCGCCAAAGAGACCGCAACCTGTGAAGTATCCTGCAGCCAAAAAGGTGTGAAAATAGGTTTTGGCAGCTCCTCTTGTGCAAACGTTTCCAAATCGAGAACCGATACGAAAGGAGAATTTCGATACGCGACATATCCGCGTTTCCCATCTGGAGAGATGGCAATTCCAACCGGATTGGAGCCAGACAATGTGAGGTGATTTTGAAAGGCCGATTGGTGGGTTGCGCCATCGAGAACGGCAACCATGTCTGCTACTGAGCTCAACGCCAAAATCCGTCTTCCTCCTCGTGTATATCCAACCGATTCAATAAGTCCCATAGGCATAAAGGGGGTTTGTGCACCTGGGGTAATCGTTCCAGGATAGAAGAACAATTCCTCGCGGGCTTCGCCCAACACGCTCGCCTCGCGTGGTGTGACAAATTCAATGTCATTGGTCGGAAGGGCACACTTCAAAAAACTTTCGGCGGTATCAATCACATCTTGTGCAAGTTGCCAAGGAAGAACCTCTCCCTCTTGATCACGCACAAAAGTCAAAGGATACAAAACCGCTGGATTGTTGGCTCCTTTACGGGTTTGACCAACGCCCCAAGAAGAGATATCCCCTTCCAAAGCCGGGAAACCTGGACTTTTCAAACCGGGAACCAATGCTGAGTTGCCACTCGGATCGAGAAAGATTCCCGCCAGCATCTTTGGCACCCCTTCAATACTGAGATCTTCAGCGGTCCACGAAGAAAAAATCTCAATTTGCTGCACACAGGCTGCACGATCGAGATTGAACTGATCGCGCAATCCAATCTCACGAACCACAGACATCTGCTCCGTATCAATGGTGGAGATCCAAGATTCATTGTCTCCAATCGGTCCTCTCGGCAGATAATGTGCAACAAACAGATATTTTCCATCGGGAGAGAGTGACATACCGGTCGGTCTTCTTCCGATGGAGAGTTGGTCTTCAACCACAAATCCATTCTCCGTTCGCTGAAGAACCGTGATCATATCACCCACATAGGAGGAAACATAGGCACGATCTCCAGAGGGAGAAAGAATGATCTCTCGTGGCTCGCGGGCGATATTGTCATTTTCCTCATCCAAGATCTGCACAATCGATTGTGATTCTGTATCGATAACAATCACCTGATTGCACTGAGGAGATACCGTTAGGGCGTAGCGATTGTCATGTGTAACCACAACTGATGTGGGTTTCCCCGGAATGCTGTAGTTGGTTCTTTGATCTTCTTCGAGTACAATCGAAGCCACACTATCATGAAAAACACTCCAAAGGGTTTTTGCATCGGGAGACAGTGCTATTGGAGATGATGCTTGTGATTTTTTTGTATCTGCAGTCCCTTCAATGGAAAAATCCAATGCAAGTGTTCCACTGCGATCCAGGCCAAAAGCAAAATGCATATACCCATCTTGTACAATACGTTTTTGATGAAATTCACGCTCTTCTGCTGGGGCTGCCCATGGATCAACTCGATAATCTCGTATCTCTTGGTTACCATCATTCTCTATGCGTAAAACGATATCTCGAAGTCCTGTTTCTTTGGGAGAGATATAGAGATCGAGACGTATCAGATCAGGCGTGGCGCGCAATTCTTTGACCGCAGCAACCACTTCCCAGTTTTCGGCCAACCCTGTGATCTCGACAGGTTCTTCAATCAAATGAAAGCCTTCTTTTTGCCATGCTTCGTGCGCGCTATCGATCGATACGGAGAACTCCGCTTGATGGCTTTCTCCACTCTCTTCCGCTACAGCAGACCAAGAGACTGATTCCGTATCATAGTTTTTGGCTTCCAAACAGACAAGCGGCTCTTCGAAGCGCGCAATCTCTTCTACTTCTTCTTGTATGGGATCCGATTGACAACCGGTAACAAACATCGATAACAACAAATACATAGACATGAGAACGTTCCGTTTCAAAAATCAATTGGGTTCATATAAAAAAGTAAAACTGGATGTGGTAAAATCATCACGAGTGATGGATACCTTGTAGCAACTTCCTTCTTGCAGCATTTCTCCACCAACAATCCCACCATGGGTTTCGCTGCCATCACCACCATTTTCTGGGAGAACAGCATAGGAAACAGGAGAAGAAAAACCATCGGGAAAAGCCGTTGTCTCTACAACCCAATATGTATTTCCATTGCTTACAACCTGACCGGGCCCAAGAGGAATGGTGGCAGAATAGCTGGTCACATAGAGCGCCAACGCATCTCCTCCTTCCCAAGAGAATGACAGAGAATCCTCTTCATAAGAAGCCGTAAGTGGAAAATCACCATCAAAACCAAGTTCACATGCATCAAGTGGGATGGTGGGTGCCAATGTCCAAAACAGATCATCAAACCAAATCCCAGGTCCACTTAAGGTGGTCGTTCCCACTGCAGTATCCCCGATACCATCTCCATCGGTATCCAAAACAGTGGCGTTGATACCTGTCGAATCAGCAGCACTGTTTCCAAAAGAGACCGGTAAGGGAAGCGTTTTTAGCTTGTTTCCATCGAGAATAACAGGTGTCTCGTATATGATTCCTTCTCCATATTCGATGGCAAACATCGCACCAGATTGTGTCGGGGTCGCATAGATTTTTTGGGAGAAAGGAAGTTGATTTTCTTCGTCAAAAGCACCTTCTACAGGATTGAATGTCGGAACATCCACAATCCATGCAAACGATCCTTCCATTTTCACAGTCGGCTCTTTTGCGGTATGGAAACTGCGCTCTTCTTTCTGATAGAGCGAACGACCATCAAACGCTTCGGCATTTTTCAGTGAAAGGGTGTAGTCGCTATCAAAAGAAAAGCCTTCTGTTGGGGTTATGATGATGGTTTCAAGAGCGACATCGATGTCTATATCCACCTCTCCTTGTGGGCCTGTTACAGAAATCGCAAGCCCCTCACGCCAGACCGGCTGGTTCATGGTGAGAACGATCGGTTGATCGACACCAAAATGCTCTTTTGTAAATTCCATACCGTCATTTAGAATGAAAAAATGTCGATCGGTCATCGACAACAGAAAGGCTTCCAGATCAGATTTTTCATCAGCGGAAAGACTGTCATTTCCCATCCATGACAAAACCTGATCAATGGATTCGGAAAAGCTTCTGGCCTCCCCATGTTTCATCCATACACCATATCGATACGCACCCACCAAAGCAGGTATACTGCTTTGATCAAAGGTGATTCCTTCTGGGCTGGTCTCATTATTTGTACTCAGAGGAAGGGCATGACATCCAATACAACCGGCTTTGCCGTTGTATAGTTCTTGTCCTTTTGCCGCCGATGCTTGCAAGGACCCATCTGGATTGGTCTGTGCATTGGCTCTTGGAGGTGGTTTCAGCGACTCAAGGAAAGCATTCATTCCTCTTCCCTGCTCCGTTGTCAGTCTTCGATTTATGGATGCTGAACCCGTGAAACCAAAGTTATCACTGCTTCGAACATACCCTCCCCAGCCAATTGGAGCGGTTCCTTTCAGCCAAAAAATGGGCCTAGAGACCTCAAAAACTTCGACTGGGCCGGCTCTCCATATGCGTGTATCGCCTCGTGTATCGGCATGACAGCTATTGCATGCATAGTTCTCTGCAAAACCCAAACCTGCACCAAAAAACATAGAGTGTCCCA
>JACLAC010011204.1_pt1 | contig 14648 bp, 7 predicted proteins | sample 8027881 | NCBI WGS metagenome assembly JACLAC01 (sample SAMN15725517, study PRJNA655200) | protist metagenome | isolation source: fluorescence activated cell sorting (FACS) single amplified genomes of... | place: Spain: Blaines Bay Microbial Observatory, Mediterranean Sea | collected 2016-01-19 | reverse complement strand
TGGATCGCATTACATGGGATTTGGTGACTTAAACGGGGATGGACGTGGAGACATCACCTGTGGTGCCAAAGGCCAGCCATTTACTGACGGAGAGTGGTTTGCCTGGTGGGAGCAACCCGTCGATCCTCGCAGTCCCTGGAAAAAACACCTACTCGCGGAAAATCAGGCGGGGGCATCCAATATTCATCCCGTTCATATCGACGGTGATGACAAAATCGATATCGTGGCAACCCGCGGTCACGGCACCGGAATTTTTTGGTTCCAGGGTCCCAATTTTCGACCGATCGAAATCGATCCCAAAATTGAAGGCCCGCACACGCTGGTCACCTCGGACTTAGACGGCGATCAGGACATTGACATTGCCGTTTGTGGACGCACGACCGATGGCACCACCGTGTGGTATGAAAACGATGGAACGGGCAATTTCAATCCGTCCGTCATCGACCAAAATCAAGGAAGTTATGATCTTCGTGCGATCGACATGGATGGCGATGGTGACCTCGACCTCCTCAGTGCCGGACACCAAAACAACAATGTCGTCTGGTACGAGAACCAACTCAAACGCAAACGTATTTCGTCCCGTTAAAATAACCTGGGTAGACAACAGAACTTTAGTGGTTTGTCTTTTTCTGGTCCAAAAATTGATTTGTAAAAAAATCGATGGACTGCTGACGATCTCGTTGATTTTTCAGACCGTGACCGGCGCCTTTAACCAATACAAGAGTTGTCGTTACGCCTGCCGCCTTGAGCGCGTCATTGAGCATTTGACTTTGTTGAAATGGGACCAACCGATCTTGATCACCGTGCATAATCAAAAACGGTGGATCATCTGAGCTCACGTATTCAATAGGATTCACTTTTCTTGTTTTCTCCGGTTCATCTTGAATCGACGCACCTACTAACAAGGACTCAGGAGACTTGGGCGCATCGTGATTTATTTTTCCAGTCGCTCCCGCTTGCTTGTTCATCTTTAGAAAATCTGTTGGGCCGAACCAGTCACAAACCGCTTGTACACGACTGGACACGCCGACCGTCCCGAGATCTCCCTCCAGTTCTGACACCTCTCCACTCGTTCCCAAAAGTGCAACAAGATGACCTCCCGCAGAGGAACCCCACACGCCGAATTTTTCAGGATCCAAACCGAATCGCTGAGCATTTTTTCGAAGGAACCGAACTGCCGCCTTACAGTCATGAATCTGCGCAGGAAACGTCGCATGGTGACTTAGTCGATAATTGATACTCGCGACTGCAAATCCGCGTTCAAGCAATGGGTTCAAATGTGCGAATCGATCTTTTGACCCATTCTTCCAACCGCCCCCATGAACCCAAATGATCAATGGCAATTTAGTGGAAGATGGCTGAGGCAGATAAAGATCGAGTCGTTGACGCTCGTGCCCCTGATTCACATAGGCAAGGTTCTTCCACTTTTTAATATTCGCAAGCGCTCCAGCAGATTCGTCTGGAGTACGATTTAAAAAGCTGAAATGCTCATCCACCGAAATCCATCCGCTTTGATCGGTATCCACACGATCAAAATTACCGCGAATGGCTGACGGCAATTCCTCGCGCGTCAGGCGATTATCTTTATTTTTATCCCAGCGAAGAAAACGCCCGTCTGGTTTTTTAGGCTTTCCTGAATCTGAGGGAACAACGGACTGGGCAGTCACCGAGGGACAATTGAGCCACACAATTGGCAAGAATACAAGCCAGAAGACTATTTTACCGTCCATCAATTTCCCCATCTAAAAAGTGGTTAGACCGACCGTTGCTAATACCAAAACGATCGCCCAACTTCATTAAGTTGACAGGTAGTTTAGACCATTCTCACAGCGAAAAAAACAGTGTACCCAGTCTGCGCTGAGGACCACGGAAAACTCAGGCCGCAGTCTTTCGTTTTCTTATCGTTGCATCAGACTGCAACCACTGGCTCAACTTCTTGGACTCCGAAGCCCAGGCTTTGCCGATTCGCTTGGCACAAAACAATTCAAATAATAAATCAAAAGTTTCTGCCATCGTGCGCAGACTCTCAATACGGTCGTCCGTATCTTTCATCTCGGTACCGCTATCACCCGGATGACTGATTTTTGCGCTTCCAAGAATACCAGTTTCGGCCTGTAAATTGAAATCGTATTGCTCACCATTCCGGATCAAGGTCAGTCCCGCCTTCCGCGGTAGCTTTCCCATGCGAATCGCCATTCCAGCTTCGGGTAGAGCAACTGGACTCTCCGAGGAAATTGATTCTTTCCCATGTTCCCCTTGAGGGCAATCGAGGCTTAACGATCTGGCAAACATTCCGGTTACCTCCGACTCATCAGCAAGCAAGAGAGTATCCGGCCCGGTATCCCACTTCCACCATAACCAAAGTAAAAATTCGTTTCCCAAATAATCGTAATTATCTGTCATGCCATTCCACCAAGTCACCTGTGCCGCTTCACCCGGAAGAAAAGCGGTCGGTTCGATCGCGAAGAGTTCGGCATTAGCTCCCGCTTCTTGTGCGTATTCGAGAGCGAGCTTGCCGGAGGACACCCGGCTAAACTCCAACCCAAAAGCTCGCTCTAAGAGGTCGATGCAGGAGTCATTTGTTTTTTCACTTGCGCTTCCAAGAAAGACCGTCTCTGTATCGGCATCCCAGAGCACGGATGTTTCTGCCATGCGCTTGAAATTCCCTTTCTGAGCTTCCAATTCACAGCGGGCATCGACAGCTTCCTTGGCCTCCTCACGCTGGGCTTTGGTCGGCCGACTGCCAAGCTGGTCACCCATAATGCCCACCAACTCGATTTGCATCCACGCACGTTTGATTGGACCGGGAATACTACACGTGTCTATCCGCACGCCAAAATGCATCGCTTCGCCAAGGATATTTTTCTCACGATCGAATTCCGTATCGAGAAGATGCGAACCACCCGTGAAACCAATGCTGGGTTGTTCGTGTAGGCGGGCGTTCGATTTTCCGATTCGATGCTGTTTCAAAATCTCTAAGTGCTCGTCACCAAAACTACCACTTGGATCTTTTTCAATTCGAAAACGCTCGAAAGTAACACTGCCTGAAAGAAAACCCATGCTTGATGACCTAATCACAAATAGTAAAGGAGACTCTCGATGTCCCACTCCATGCCAAAGCAATGCATCTACCTAGATGTCGTTTCATGGAGTAGCTCGATAACGTTTTATTCGGTTATGTGGCTGACAAACTTGATCGTTTGGAACATTAGCGAATTCTTCTAAAAATTGAAAAATCTCGACGCTCTAGCAGTTCCCAAAACGAACGAAATCTCGATAACTAACGTTATCGAGATACGTGTTCTCATTCTAAGACCGAATGCAATTAAGCTCTTTACGGCCTAGTTTAAATCAACTTGAAGGATTGCATTGCTACCCGGTTGCACCGGCTTGAGTCCGCTAATTTTGGAAAGATCTGGTTTTTCTCTGCCCATTTTTACCGTGTAATTACCCTTCGAATAAACGGGTGGCCGGAAACGATTGGAATCCATTCGAACGGTATAGAGTATTTCACCGGTCGCGTCTTCAATGACTTGCACCACCGGTCGCTCGACACCTTTGACTACCATTTCTGGTAAATAGCCGATTGGCTTGCGGCCGTCGTTATTGCGGTAATCAAATGTAATCGGCCATCCCGCAAATTGAGCTTGGTCTCCCTGGTCAACGTCTGCGAAACGAGGCCAACACTCAACAGTAATTTTCCGGTTCTGCTTGTCAAACCGAACCACCCCAAATCCATCTCCCCGTTGTTTTTCATCTTGACGGTTCGGTGGATTGGCATAGGCCAACATCGTGATCTTATTTCCCAAACCATCCAAATAGTCTCCCGTCCATGGAAGCGGACTGCCGGCTACCGCATTGGGACCCGGCTTTTCATTCTCCGGCCACCACCAACGACCATAAATCGTATTGACGATCGCCGGGCTGGTGAACGCGTAAGGGCCATCTCCAAAATTTTCGATCCCGTGTTTTACAAAAACAGCGAGGTGTTGATCACCGCATAAATGAGGAGCCCACGCCCGGCGAATTTCAACAAGCGCCTTGTTGCGACCTTTTTGCGGCCATGCGTTACTATCCAGGTCCGCGAGTAACCGATTACTTTCCTGACCGTGCAAATGAACCGCCCCGCAAAAGGCAGTTTGAGAGAGGACGCATTTCATGTCAGCACCAGTCCAATCCTGGCTCCAAGCATTCAGAAATTCTAATTGTCGATCTCCCATCAGCTTCAATTCCGAAAGATCAACCGCAGCGCGATCGTATTTAGGATCGTTGATATGATCGGGGCGAGGTCCCATTTTTGGAATTTTCCCCTCTGGACCGCTTTTAAATTTTCGATCCTCAACAATGGCAAAGTTAATTCCGCCAATTGTTAAATCCGTATAGTAAACACCTATTCCACGCTCGATGGGGGTTGGGTCGTAAGCGTCCGGAAGATGCCATGTCTGGCACCGTTGAACCATATTGACATACTTTGCGGGATAAAAATAACCTCCGCTGGGACCTTGAGGGTTACTTGCCTGTTTCCCATTTTCGCCCCAAATATTTGCCTGGCCAACGTCGTGATCATCGGGAATGGTAACCACAGGGCGGTCCTTCAAGATGTCGCGGAACTGCATTCCAAACTCTAACCAGCCGTAGGTGTGTTCGGTGTGATGGTAGGATTGGTCCCCAGCGAAGAATAAAAAATCAGGATCGATCTTTTTTAAATTGTCGATCATTTTAGGTCGGGGACCGGGAGTCCGCGAACTGTTGCAAGATAAGTTGCCAACCACTATCACATCTTTATCGATAGGGTCTTTTCGAATAACACCCTCGAACTGCGCCTCGGCACCGTGCCGAACACGATAAGCAACGTCTTTTGTGTTGTCCCAGTCTTCAATCCTAAAATGAGCACTCCAACCGAGCTCAATCACTTCTTCCTTCGCAACTTCCTGCCACTCTCCAGAGGGTAGTTTCAGTTCTAAACGAGCCAACCGCGCCTCATCCGGCTTGAGAGGGAAAAGCTGAGCCGACAGCTTGAGGACACCATGGTCGTGAGTGTAAACGGCAAATCCAACGACCTCGTTGCGCGGCACATTCAGATTTAGCGTTCGACGCTTGTTTGGTTTCACTTTCCACCATTGGCCGGTCGCCATTGACTCCAAATTTTTAAATTTTGGGCCAAAGACAGGAGATGGCTCCTGTCCCATAAGGGGATTGCTACTCACTAGCAAAATAAGGGCAACTGCCGGGAAGCCAAAGCTTACTTTTGATCGAAAACGAAAACGTCTATTTGGTCTGATTTGATTCATTTTTTTACTCTAGAGTTCGGACACTACGATCATTGTCCAAAACTGAGGCAAGAACGTCAAACTGGATTGGCTTTATTTTCTTAGATTCACCTCCCGTTTTCACCTCGTCAAGTCAATTCACTGATTCCCAATTCACTGATTCCCAATTCACTGATTCCCAATTCACTGATTCCTTAACGTAGTTACTACTCTATCGCAACTACTGCAAGCGACTCGATTAGATTTGAGGCGGGGATAAGTCAACGTTTCCAGCGACTATTTTTGAAATCCACCAGAATCTCACCGCACATAAAAAAACTCACCGCAGAGATACTGCGGTGAGTTTGATTCTTAAACGTTCAGCTCAGTCGTTTGCTTAGAAAGTCATAACGAAATCGATTCCAAAGATGTTTGCTTTGTAATCGAGTCCAGGGGACCAATCGTATCGGTACTCTGGACGAACGGTCAGGTTCGAAGTCGCTTTATAGTTGAAACCATAGGTAGCTTCGTATTGCGAATGCGATCCACCTGGAGGAAGAGTTCCGCCATGAGGAGCGTATCCAGTGACATTGTCACCTTTCCACCACTCAATACGTCTGCCAACGGTCAGACGATCTGACATTGTGTAGAACAAGTAATTACTAAGTGCAAAGTTGTCTTCACCAGTGCTGTCAACTCGAAGCAAATCACTTTGGAACACGGTCTGCAAGCACTCAGTTAGTTGCAAGTCAAGAACCATGCTGTGTGAGTAAGCGTCGTCGCCACGAGCACCGAGATCACCAAAGGTGGTTATATAAGTGAACGATGCATCGTCACCCATGTTGCGAGTGAAACCGCCCAAGAAAGTACTTCCATCGCCAAACTGATCGAATCCAGTATCCCATCCAGCGGTCCATCCACCGTACAAAGTGGTGCAGTCATTCATCTCATACGTTGCGATAGCACCTGTGTGAGTAAAGGGCTCACTGTTGTACATCGTAATTGCATGAGAATAGAAAAAGTTACCCGGAGCACCAACGACTTCGTAGCCTGCTAAAGTGTAAAAGTGTCCGATCTTTACGCTCAAATCACCCATGGCAACTTCACCGTAAAGTTGAGGTATCGCCCAACCGTAGTTACCACCGCGTGTAAAGGCTGGATCGAGATCCCATGTTGGACCTGGGTTACCGAAAGACTGAGTGTCAGGGCCATCGACACCGTACATGCCGTCAAAACGGAAACCAAAAGCAAGTTCACCGTTCTCTGAGTTAGCTTCCTTTTCAACGAACAACCACCCCTGACTAAGATCAAACGAATCTGGATTCGAGTTGAAAAGATCATTCGATTTGGTGTGAATACCCATGGCAAACCAGCCACCGATATTCAAGCAAGGATCTGAACATCCGTTACCGAATAATGTCCAAGGCTCACTGAGCCCGGAATCACAGCAGGCAGCCGCTTCCGCAACTGGTGCGGGGATTGCTGCATCATCTTGAAAAGAAACTACCGTCGCAGGTGTTCCTACATTGTTAATTGTCTGTCCCTGGACACTGGAGAGCCCCAAAGCTCCCGATCCAATTAGGCCTAAGACAAACATCCAGCTTGACTTTCCGCGTTTCATGTCACCACCCTGTGTTGTATCTAACATCGTTATTTGTTTTCTATCAGCAACAAACCCAACACGATGCTGGCTGAGCTCGCAATTACTACATCTTTGGGAATCGGTTGTGACGCCCGTGACGACTATTCCAAATTCACCTATTTTCTGTAATTACCGATCTGAAAGCACCAAAGCTGCATAACTTTGACGATTGAAACGATCGATCCAGCCGAGGCCGTTAAGGTTTAACGGTTAAAGGAAGACTTCTGGCAGACAATTTTTAAGACTGCTATCAGTGCTCTACGTACTTTTTAAAACGCAAGATTTGAATTTCAAAAAAGCTCCCTTTTCAACCTCTTAATTCACCAATCGCGCTTCCGGATCTGAGCAAGCGATCTGCTAAATAAAGCAGTCAGACAGCTGGATCTGATTATTTTTTGTGCAACTTTTCGGCACTAACCACCAAATACTTTATTAATTGAACCGACAAGGGAAGAAATCTTACCCTTTCAGTTTTGCAAGGTAGGTCCAGGAATTTGGCTGCCTTGGAATGAATCTCGCCTGCACTCGATTTAAGCGGTCAACATCGTTGTTCAGTGGCAGTTGAATTTTGAAAAAGAAAAAAAGAAAAAAACTGATAGCATTTTTTCCGGCTGAAATCCACCGACTGCCACTGTGCACCGAATCTTAAATTGAATTGGTATGAAGTTTGCGATGGAGTTTTCTGAATAACAATTGCCCCGCAGTGTGGGGCACCTTCCGAGCCTACATCCGTTGCCACCTCCAAAAGGAATCCAACCCAGTGTGCAAATCTTCCAGCCTATTGAAACCGATATCGATTGTGATCGGTGTTGTTCTGATTCTCGCCTGTTTTAACCTAGACCACTCGAATTCTGTTTTTGCTCAAGAAGAAATTGTCGAAGTCGTTAGTGCGACCGAGGTAATTGCTGATTCGACCGAGAGTGATTCAGTTACGACTGATGAGCTATCTTACGTTTTTAATAACGCAATTATTTTTATCTGTGCGGTTTTGGTTTTGTTCATGCAGGCTGGTTTTTCGATGGTTGAGGTTGGACTCAACAGTTCGAAAAATGTAGTCAACATCTTGTTTAAAAACCTGATGGATTTATCTGTCGGAGCGTTGTTGTTTTTCACGGTTGGTTTCGCCCTGATGTATCCGGGCTGCTACGGCGATGTGACCAATGCGTATTTCTCGTTTGGAGGCTTTGGGATTTATGGTGCCTCTGATGGTGATGCGTTGTCACCCTATGCAGATTGGTTCTTCCAAGCCGTATTCGCTGCGACCGCCGCTACCATTGTCTCTGGCGCTGTTGCCGGTCGGATGCGATTCGGATCCTACCTGATCTTCAGTGCCGTTCTGACCGCACTGATTTATCCAATCAGTGGCTATTGGAAATGGGGAGGCGGCTGGCTAACTCAGTTCGGAGAAATGGCTGCCGACGGTTCGTATCCGTTAGCATTCCAAGATTTCGCTGGTTCAGTAGTAGTACACGCCGTTGGAGGATTTGCTGGACTTGCCGGCGCTCTTGTTCTCGGGCCAAGAATCGGCCGCTTTTCCAAAGAGGGAAAGCCTCTGCCAATGCCCGGCCACAACATGACTTTCGCCGCACTTGGAGTATTCATTCTGTGGGTTGGGTGGTACGGATTTAATCCCGGAAGCCAACTCGCCTTTGGAACCGCCGCCGATATCGACGCGACGGTTTACATTGCAGTAACCACAACGCTTGCCGCCGCTGCCGGTGCAATCGTTGCTACATTTATTAGTTGGATTTGGCTTGGAAAACCAGATATCTCCATCGGCTTGAACGGAGCTTTGGGAGGTTTGGTTGGAATCACTGCTGGTCCTGACTGTTTTACACCATGGTGGTCAATGGTGATTGGAGCGTGCGCCGGTGCACTTGTTGTTGCCGGCGTACGCCTCCTTGACCGTTTAAAAATAGACGATCCGGTTGGCGCTTGGCCTGTACACGGCCTTTGCGGCATCTGGGGATGCCTGGCAATTGGGTTTATTCCCAACGCTCACCTCGAGAGCGGAGCAACTACTTTTCTAATTCAAGTCATCGGGACGGTGTCCATCGTCGCTTGGGCATTCCTGACGATGCTTGCCTTGTTCAGCATTTTGAAGCTCGTGGGGATGCTACGGGTCTCCGAGGCTGAGGAACTGCAAGGGCTCGATATGAGCGAGCACGGTATGAGTGCCTATCCGTCCGAATTACCAGGAACGATGGGTGCGGCGCCGATAACAATGGCTCCATCTGTATCCGAGCCTGCTTCAGCACCGTCCAAACTCGCCGGTGCAGAGTAAGGAAAATATAGTTTGTTAATCCTGCGAAAAACTCGAACCCACATTGAGTTCTTCAAAATGCACTAAATTTGCACAATAAGAATTGGTCGTGCGTCAGCATGGCCTCGGAAGGGCGTTCCATCCAATTTGGATGGAGCGTTTTTTTATTACCTTGGCGTCGAGCAGTCAGCGATCCACTCCCGCATTAACCACTGGAACCTCGCCGATAACACTGGCTTCCGTGAGCTTCATTTACTTGTTTGCCTTTATTGAGCCAGCGGATTGTCTCCAATGGGTGCCCTATTTCCACTGACCGATTCAAAATAAACGCAGCACTTGAATCTTCCCCACGCCAAAACGAGGTTGATCGAGGTTTGGGGGTGCGATTATAGGAATTCGGTGGAAAACTATACGCAATTGCCCAACACCTGCGTCTTCAACTCGTCCAATTGCTTTCCCCTGGATGATTCTCGAACTACCCTACTACAGGCTCTTTTTACGTTAACTCTACAATGTCGAACTCTATTTTAAGACCACCATGCGCACCACTCACCCATTCAACTGCTTTGTTTTCTTTTGCTGTCTGTTAAGCACCGCTGCGTTTCTCACAAAACCCGCTCCTCTCCTGGGCCAAACTGAAACCTTGCGGTCGCTCGATCATTCTGATTACGACCTTTGGACGACGCTTTCCAGCCAGCAAATTTCCAACGACGGCAAGTGGATTTCGTTTTCGACGAAGAGCGGGAAATCCGGTGCTCTGGCAACGCTTCTCATTCGTCAAAATCGGGCCACTAAAGAGTATTCTATTCCGCGGGGAAGCGGAGCGAGGTTTACATTCGATTCGAAATTTGTCATTTATCGAATCACGCCTGACCCTGAAAAAATAGCTTCGCTCAAAAAAGCGAAGGTTCCTGCAGATCAAATCCCGGGAACCATAGTTGAAATCATGAACTTGGCTTCCGGAAAAAGAACATCCCTTGACCGCGTGTCATCCTTCAAGGTGCCCGAAGAAAATGGCGACTGGATTGCTTATCTCCACAACAAACCGATCGATCGCAAATCCGTAAAGCAGCAAAATTCAAAGGTTGTCGAAACCTACGAAGTCACTGGAAACGGATTAAAAAAACCAACTCGCAAGAAGGTACTCAAGAAACGACCAACGGACCCTTTGGTTACTCCGCCGGCAACGAGTAAAGCTAAGCCTGCGTCGGCAAAGAAACCGGCGGCAAAAAAACCGAAAACACCTGAAGTTGAAAATAAAAACAGCAAAAAGAAAAACTCGGGTACGACTTTAGTACTTCACGATCTGCGAACCGGCACCCAACAAACTTATCCTAATGTCGTGCAGTTTCGGTTCGATAAAAAAGGGACGATGTTAGCGTACTCCACGTCGGTTGATTCAGCCGGATCATCGAAGCCCCCCCAACCGAAACCCGGAAAGAACAGTAGCTTAATAAAGCCAGTTGTCGATGGATTGTTTGTTGTCAATTTAAAATCGCTTGAATCCCAGACTTTGCTTCAGGGACAGGGAGAGTACAAACAACTCGTTTTCAGTGATGCCGGGAATCAAATCGCCTTCCTTTCCAACCGTGATGATTACAAATCTAAGACCCCTCGTTGGGCTTTGTTTCATTGGAAATCAGGTCAAAAAACAGCTACCAAAGTTGCGACCGAGTCTAGCGTTGGCCTTCCCGTTGGATGGTGGGTCTCTTCCGGCACCAATCCTACCTTCAGTGAAAATGGACAACGATTGTTTTTTGACACGGCCCCGATTCCAGAGGCAGTCTTGAAAGAGCGGGAGGGACTGGCAAAGTCCGAAGATGGCGACTCCGCTAAACCGAAACCAGCTAAAGCAAAACTCGACGTATGGCACTGGCAAGATCCACTTTTGCAACCTCAACAACTAATTCAAGCCGAACGCGAACGTCGGCGAAACTATCGCGCTGTTTATAATATTAAATCAAAAAAGCTAATTCAGTTGGCGACGCTCAAAGTTCCCGACGTTCGTATCGACCCGAGGTCTCCGTCTCGCTTGGTAGTGGGCTCCTCCAACATGCCATATCGGAAAATGCTGTCTTGGGATATCCCTGGTTTCCAGGATACCTATTTGATCAATTTGGATTCTGGTCTTGTCGAGACAATCATTGAAAAAAGTAAGTTCAGTGGAACGCTTTCGCCTGACGGAAAGTTTGTAACTTGGTTCGATGCGGAGGCAAGAAAATGGTACTCCATTTCAACCGGAAAAAATCGCGAACCGGTGGAAATCAGTAAGGGAATTCCCTACCCGCTTCAAAACGAATTGCACGACACTCCCTCGCTAGCCCGCGCGTATGGCTCAGCCGGCTGGTTGGAGAATGATGAAGGGTTGTTTATGTATGATCGATACGACATCTGGCTGGTTGACCCGACTGGCCAAGATTCGCCCGTGTGTGTTACCAACAATCTTGGACGTGAAGAAAAAATCCGTTTTCGCTACCAACGACTCGACCGGGAACTTCGTTCGATTTCAACTAGCCAGTCCATGCTCCTTTCGGCATTTGATGACGAAACCAAAGCCAGCGGCTTTTATCAATTAATACTCAGCGAACCTTCTAATGACAAAGCGAAAACCAGCGGAGAGTTAACCAGCCCAAAATTGAAGCGAATGATGATGCTCGATGAACGCGTCTCTGGATTGAGCAAAGCTAAGAATACAGATGATGTAATTTTTAGTCGCAGTACATTCAGACGCTGCCCGGATTTATGGTCTAGCACGACTGCATTCAAAAAAATCTACCGGATCAGCGACATCAATCCGCAACAGGAAAATTATCGCTGGGGCTCTGCCGAGCTAGTCCATTGGAATGCTACTGACGGGCAACCGCTTGATGGTATCCTAATCAAACCCGATGGATTCGATCCAAAAAAGAAATATCCGATGATGGTTTATTTCTACGAGCGAAACTCTGACAATCTTCATGCCTATTACACGCCCGCTGCTGGCCGCTCAATCATCAACCACAGCTTTTATGTTAGTCGTGGCTATGTCGTTTTCATTCCCGATATCCCCTACAAAACGGGGGAGCCAGGGCCTAGCGCCGCCAATGCAATCCTTCCTGGTGTGAAGTCGATTGTCAAACAAGGATTTATTAATCCTGAAAAAATTGGCATGCAAGGACATAGTTGGGGCGGCTACCAAACCGCTTATCTGGTCACGCAGACAGACATGTTTGCCTGTGCAGAATCGGGAGCACCGGTTAGCAATATGACCAGCGCTTACGGTGGGATTCGCTGGTCAAGCGGAATGAGCCGCATGTTTCAATACGAACGAACCCAGTCCCGAATCGGCGCCGATCTCTGGTCGGCTCGTGACAAATACATCGCCAACTCGCCTGTTTTCTTTGCCGACAAAATCAATACTCCTTTGCTGATTTTACACAACGATAAAGATGGAGCCGTTCCATGGTATCAAGGCATCGAACTGTTTGTTGCTTTGCGACGCCTGGAACAACCGGCCTGGTTGCTCAACTACAATGGTGACCCGCACTGGGTAATGAGCGATGCCAACCGAAAAGACTTTGCTATTCGAATGCAACAATTCTTTGATTTCTATCTGATGGATGCCCCCGAACCAGAATGGATGGCCTACGGCGTTCCCGGTGTCGACAAGGGTAAAAAGTATGGCTTGGAACTGATGGAACCGAAGTCTCAAAAATAATCCGCTCACTTGAAAACATGTGAATAGTGAAAGCAGGCGTTGCCCATGCGGCGTGTTTTAATACTGGTTGAGATACTGAAAACGCGACAATTTATTTACGCAGCTCCCATTGGGCTATTAACTCCCAATCCCACTGCATAATTTCAGACATCATGTCTTTCGTCGACGCGATGCTGTTTACTCGGTAATGTAGAATTAAGTCGGAAGCCGGGAATTCAGCTTTGAAAATCCCGTCCGTTTCTTGTAAGCGGGCGTTACGTATTTGAACACTCCCGCAATTCGTCAAATCAGTTCGCCGTGTTTTTTGCTTCTCAATTTCACTTTTAATCTGATCATCGATGCTACCTAGCAAGTCATGCTGGAGTACAAATAATTCTGAAAAATCTTGAATCAAACTGCCCGATCGCTGAGCGATAAGCGCCTGGTCTATTGCAAGAGGATAACTTCGTTTTTGATAACACTGCGAAATAACAAAAGACTCGACACCAGAGCTTCCTATCAGATTCGTTGTCATTTGCTCAGTATTCAAACTCAATTGGCGCATGATGCCAGAGCCAAAATACAGTGTCATGTAATAAAAAATTTGGAATAACTTTCGACAGGCTACCGCTCCGAACCAATAACCCAGAGCAATTGGTTGCAATACACTTCTTAGTAATTTTTTCCTGTCGCCTGGTTTTTTTATTTTGAATTGTCTCATGATCTGCAGATCAACGAGGTCGTAACAGTTCACTCGGTGGTCCCACCAGATTATCAGCCGATCTAAGATTCGCAGGGTTGTAATATCAGAGACCTGTGCTGAATTTCCAAGAACTTTAACCAGCCCTGCGGCAAATTGCCTCGTATCCCAGGAGGCCAATTGAGGCAAACCAATCACTAATCTACGCTGCGGGCCATAATTATAAATCTTAAGCTCCGAGAGTTGGCAGAACTCAATTCGCCGAGGTCGCTCAAGCCCTGTGTAGGTAGCTATTCTATCTACGAAGTCAAAAAGCAACGGCTGATCCTTTCGTTTGACGGCTCGGCTTAAAGGCTTAAGGGTTGGAACAAAAAATGGCTTTAACAGAAAGCCGAGGACGATTGCACCAATGATAAAAAGACCAAGGTAATAAGTTAGTTCAAGGATGAGATCTCGGCCTGCTAATTCGCCGAGGCGAAAAAAACCAATGTAGAGGTGATAAATCAAACTAATAAAAAGTGAGACGACTAAAAATAAATAAAGGGCAAAGACCAAGATTGCCATGTTTACGTTGGCTGCATGAAGAAGAGCCCGACTTAAAGTCCAGTTTATCCGGTGCGGGTACCTCGACCGAGGTAATCTGCCAGAGATACAGTTTGTGTATTGCTCGATCTTCTGGTCCGGTGTGAGAATTTTTTTACGATCTTGCGTTTGGAGATAATGCCTTACTTGGGGACTCAGTGCGCTTTTAAGAGAATCTTCTGACTTAATATTTCCATTCGCCGCCATCGCCCTCGACTGCTTGCGTTCAATGTACGGTTTTCCCAAAACGTCCGAGGCCACGTCCTGTCTCAAATTTTGATCGGCCTTCCTTTGAAGGCTAAATTTTTTGCCGCAAGCTATGCAATTAAATTGAATCTGAGATTTATCTAGCTCGTTTTTTTCTTGACAGTTAGGGCATTTAACCTCGTGTCTTTTCATATGCCAACTCGATAGAATGATAGAATAGATCTTGTTCTAATCTTAATAAAAAAATATTAAAAACTGACAAAGAAATAAACGCACCAAAAGATATTCACAGGCTCTTCATATTAAGTTTGGTTCATTAATTTTGAATA
>JACLAC010022754.1_pt1 | contig 14660 bp, 11 predicted proteins | sample 8027881 | NCBI WGS metagenome assembly JACLAC01 (sample SAMN15725517, study PRJNA655200) | protist metagenome | isolation source: fluorescence activated cell sorting (FACS) single amplified genomes of... | place: Spain: Blaines Bay Microbial Observatory, Mediterranean Sea | collected 2016-01-19 | reverse complement strand
GGTGGCAGGATGTCGATGAACTCGTTCAAATGACGGTTCAGAAATCGCCAGCCCTGATTAATATGTCGGTCAAGGCTGCCTGACTTGTACTGAGTCAGAATCAGCATTCGCCGCAGGTCGCTGTTAATACAATTCGACAGGGAAAAATCGATAATTCGATAAATCCCGCCGAACGGGACCGCTGGCTTGGCCCGCTCAGTGGTGAGCGGTTCCAGACGAGACCCTTTGCCGCCGGCCATGATCAAAGTCAAAACTTTGTTTGCGAGTTGATCCAATTTACTTTGCCTCGATCAACGCAGTGTGACGTCCCAGGGATATATAGACATCGTCCCAATTCAATATTTGGACGGATTCCTGGCCAGCGTCGCTGAATTGCATCGTGACGGATGATTCAGCATTCGGCTCAGAGAAGCAACAGACCTCGTCGACAGTTCCTGATCGCACTGTCTCGTTTGCCGGCATCGAGAATCTTGTGAAACTTTGATATTTTCGGTTCCGGCTGCCCAGAGTTCATTTCACAAATTTATTTCAATGTTTTTAACGACCGGCCCGCTTCTGGCAGTTTTCTCACGGATCAGGAGTACCGCTTGCAGGACACTGCCGCATGCACAGTTTTACCTGAGTCCTGCTTGTTAAAATCGGCCGAGAACCCTGGCCGATCGAGAAGTTACAAACCTTGCTGTAATTATTGGTCAACAATTTCGTGACCGAATCAGCCGTCTGCCATCCCTAAGTTGAGTTTAGCGATCAATGCCGCGCAGATGGCTGCCCGGTAAAGAATTTCTGCAACGATTCTGGAACCAGTTTGTTCAGTGAATTATGCAGCGGAAATCCGTTGGGTAAGTTGCTCAAAGTGGAGTAATCTGACACGCTGCCGAAAGCACGGGTGCTGATCGAGTGTTGGAGAGTCGAGGACAAGGCCGTTGTCGTCCGAGTCTATTGTTTACCGCACTGCCTCTCTTAGCGCTCTCACCATAAACCGTCACTGAACAGGTGGCGGTGTCTGCAGCGGATGATTTTTATGAACAGCCGTACGGAGCCCGCAGCCATGTGCAAATACATTTGTCTAGCCGCTTTCCTCTTCTTATCTGCGTGCAGTTTCGCGGAGGCCCAGGTGAAATATCGCGTTTATCTCGGCACGTACACGGGCGAGAAAAGTAAAGGCATCTATCAGTGCGAGCTGAACCTGAAAGATGGTTCGCTTTCCACCGCAACCCTTGCGGTGGAAACAAACAGTCCGTCCTTTGTCGCGTTTCATCCAACCGGCAAATATCTCTATGCCGTCAATGAAGCGCAGGCAAAAGTCAGTGCGTTCGCCATTAACAAGAGGAGCGGCAGACTGACTTTCCTCAATTCGCAACCATCACAGGGTGGCGCGCCGTGCCATCTCTACATCGATCCGACAGGTCGTAACGTGCTTGCCGCCAACTACAGTGGCGGAAGCTGTATCTGTATCCCGATCGCAGCCAGCGGTCATCTCGGCAAGGCATCGTCATTCCAGCAGCACGTGGGCAAAAAGAAAAACGGTCATTCAATTCACGTGGACCAGGCCAACAGGTTTGCCCTCTGCTGTGACCTCGGCCTGGACAAAGTCATTATTTACGCCTTTGACGCCAGTCATGGAACACTGACGCCGCACGGTGCATTCGATACCCCGCAAGGTTCCGGTCCTCGCCATTTCGCCTGGCATCCTGACGGCAGAACGGCATACATCAACGGAGAATCCAACCTGACACTCATGGCCTGTGATTATGACCCGGACAAAGGTTTCCTGAAGCAGAAGCAGGTCCTGTCCACGTTGCCGAAAGATGTCGAACGTCAAGGTGGCAGTACTGCGGAGACTGTTGTGCATCCCTCGGGAAAATTCGTCTACGTCTCGAATCGTGATCCGTACAATTCGATTGCAATCTTTTCGATTGATCCGGAAACGCGAAAGTTGACCGTGGTCGGCCATCAGGGCCTGGGTATCAAAACGCCACGCAACTTCGCCATCGAACCGACAGGGAAGTACATGCTGGTCGCAAATCAATCTGGCGGGAATGTGATTGTCTTTCGCATAGATCCATCGTCTGGTGAATTGATCCCCACACGCTCAAGTGTGCAGGTGCCCCGTCCAGTGTGCGTACGGTTCATGGAGATCCATTAGTTGTGCCGGCAGGTCCCGGAAGTGACAATCTCATCGCTCAGCACGGCGTCGCAGTAGCTGCCGATGCACGCGGCATAATTCAGAGGTGTCGCAACTCTCACCTGCCCTGCCTGTCATCAGCATCGAACTTTGCTGACTGTCAGCCACGTTGTTTGATTTTTTCTGGTTTGTCAATGATGACTCGAACTGGTCCGCCCGCCCGGTGATCCTGGCCATTATGCCCCTTTGCGTGCCCGACTTATGGAAAGAGAGGCCCTTGTGGACTTCAAGGGTTTTGTCGGAGTGTTTTTGTGGTGGGTGTAGCGGTTTTCGTTGACCGTCTATTTGAGAATCACCATATAGCGAAGATGAAAGACGTTTCCAGTCAGTCAGGGCTGGCGTTCTAACCAAACGGGAACCAGCCCGTCATAGACCGTCACTTACAGTTACCGTTTCACCTGTTTTTACGGTGCAGTACCAACCAATCACAAACATGTTCCACGGTCCGGCTGAGCAGCCGGAGTTCGTAATCTTTCGATACTTCTATAGCACACCCGGGAGGTACAGCGTCTCTCAACTGTAAACTACTTTCACTCTTCGTCGCTCAACCTGTCACGTTTTACGCTGCGGCCGGAAGGCATGTCTGGCCAGTTCTTCGGTTCTGTAGAAATTGATTTCGAATCACACCCGATCCTCTCGACAAATGACCTGTTTCGATCAGATCACAAGGAAGGCGTGCGCTGCGTTTTCATCCAACAGGTGCTTTCGTATTTTGAACTGCAAAAAGCCGACTGTACTCATACGTCGCAGACGCTGGCTGCGTGCCGTAACGCTGCAATTGGATCGTCCCAGGTCGGAATAAATTCCTGAGCGACGAAGCCCTTGTAACCTGTTTCCAGGATCGCCTTCATGATTGGCGGGTAGTTAATTTCCTGGGTGTCATCGAGTTCTCCGCGACCGGGATTTCCCGCCGTGTGGTAATGGCCGATCACGTCTTTGTGCTGGCGGATTCGGCGGATCACGTCTCCGTTCATCATTTGAACGTGATAGATGTCGAACAAAAGTTTCATGTTGGGCGATCCTACCTGATCGATCAGCTTCACACAGAAGTCGACGTCGTCACCGAAATAGCCAGGATGCCCTTTCATCGGGTGCGATCCGTCTCGTGAATTAAGATGCTCAAGACAGAGATTGATGCCTTTATTCTCGGCATAGCCGATCACTGACTTCCAGAAGTCAACGCAGTTCCTGGCCCCCTGTTCGTCGGAAATGCCGTCTTCGCGCATCCCAGTAAATGTAATCACACTCGGGCAGCCAACCTCGACCGCGATATCGATGCTCGCCCGGATTTTCTCGGCACACACTTTGTGGTTTGCCGGATTGAGCGGGCCAGTCTTAAATCCGTGGCTACTGACCAGAGAAATCTTCAAACCGAGTTCGAGAGCGGCGGGATAGTACTTCGGCGAGATTCCTTCGATCGCTTCCAGGCCAATGTCTTGGCAGTGCTTCGCCAGGTCGACAGACTTCATCGGGTTGAAACACCACCCCATGACCGACTGCCGGATTCGCTTGTTGGTAATGCGAAAATCGTCAGCAACCGAACCCTGCGGTGACTGAGCACTCGCCGATCGACCGGCAACAAACAATCCCGCTGCCCCGATGGTTCCTAACATCTCGCGTCGAGTCTGAGTCATCGCAAAGCGTCCCTTAAAAGCAAGGTGGATATCGTCCACCAATCAGAACTGAATGTGGTGGGCCATGCCCAACGTACTCACGTTAGTCCGTTCAGCGTCCCAGTCGCATCATAGAAGTTGCTCGTCTCAATGCCGATCTTTTGAATATATGTCAGCAGAAGATTCGAACGCGGCGGGTGGTTGTCCTTGTCAGAAACAAGGTGTTGCCCCAGTTTAATCCCGAGTCAGTGCTCATCGTCAGTGATCGAGGGAAATCCTTCCACGAATTTCCGTCGTACGAACTTTCCCAGGGGTGAAAGGTCGACGGATCCGCACTCACCTGAGAAGTTATCACGGCAAGTAATGGAAAACTCAGGCATGTGCCGATCCCACGTAAAACGAGCCGTCGAGACAGCCGACGATTGCTGCAAAGTGCAATTTTGAGAGCCGCGAAACGAAAGTCCAACGGCAACGCTCAGCCGGCCACACTATTCGATTTCGTACGGCTGTTCCAAACGGAACTTCGTGTTCTGTTCAAGGAACGCCGTGATTCGATCTGCACGCTCCAGCGCCACTGGAATGAAGTCAAGTGCCTGCTGTAGACGTTCGTTCGGCTCGGCACAACTGAACCGCAGGAAGCCGTGCCCGGCGTCGCCAAAGCATTCTCCACCCAGACAGGCAACTCCGAAGTCATCATCCGCTCCTTCGAGCAGATATAGAGCCAAACCGTGGCTGGTGATGCCCAAGCGGTTGCAAATCGGAGCCACATTCGGAAACACGTAGAACGTCGACGTTGGATCAAGCGAGTGAACTCCGTCGATCTGGTTAAGCCCCTCGGTCAGCAGAACAACCTTCTCGCGAAACTTCTGCATGACCTCGTCGCGTTCGACGCTGTCTTTCTCCAGGGCAGCGGCGCCGGCCAACTGAACCAGGGCGGGAGTACACGAAAGTGTCGTGTTGACCATCTTGCCAATCGCGTCGGCAATGCGGTCACCCGTCACGCAGAACCCGAGCCGCCAGCCACTCATGCTGTACGACTTGCTGAATGTGTAAGCAGCAACGGCCTGATCCATCATTCCGGGCTGTTCGAGAATCGAATGATGCCGCCCCTTCCAAACCATGTGGCAGTAAGGCTCGTCACTGAATACAGCGATATCCTTGCCACGAATCAGATCGGCAATATCCCGCAGATCCTGTTCAGTGGTGATTCCACCGGTCGGATTGTGGGGCGAGTTCAGCATGATCGCCTTCGGCGACGGATCATCCGCAATGAAGTTCTCGATGTCCGGGATTGAGGGACGAAACTCGTTGCTCTGTCGCAGGGGAGCAAACACCGGTCGTGCCTGACGCCTCAGAATGTTCGGCACGTAGGTCGGAAAGTACGGACTGAAAACCAGGCACCCATCGCCAGGATTCAGAAACGCCTCACAGAAGAACTGTTCAAAAACTTTGGCCCCCGGACCCGCGATCACGTTTGACTGTTCCGCAGGGATGTTGAATTCGTTCTTGACGAAATTGGCAGCAGCAGTGCGAAACTCAGGAACTCCGGGCGAAGGGCAATAATGGCTGACGTTATTCTGAATGGCTGCCGTGCCGGACGTCTTCGCGTTGGCTGTCGAATCAAACGGGCTGTCTCCGATTTCCAGCTCGACCACGTCTTTGCCTTGAGCCTTCAATTGCTTGGCAACAGCTAAAACGGTAAATGCGGTTTCGACAGTCAGGCTGCTGGAAAATTCGCTGAGACTTGCAGACACGGTGTTATTCCTTGGAGTCAGTATTTGAGTAAGAGTAGGCCTGTCAGGGGATGTTTCCGACTACATATCGGATGCTGGTTATAGTGCGTCCAGTCAAACAATTCACGCACGCCCACATCGATTGCAAGCGACAACTGCGGTAGACCATGACTGGTGGACACCTGACGGATTTCCAGGAATCTCTGCAGGCTGCCGTGATGCCAAAGAAATCGAAGCGACCACGTCGTTCATCCAGTGCTGCGTTCAAGCAGGCGGCAATCGATCTTGTCGTCAACCAACGGTACTCGTTCAAGGCGGCAGTAGATGCCGTTGGTGTTGCCGTGAAGAGTTTCAGAGATTGGCACGCGAAACTGGCTCGGGAGCCCGAGTCGTGCAGTGACGACGCCTCGCCGCTGGTTAGTTCAGCTCTTCGTAACGCCGTCGAATTACAAAAGCCTGACGCGAACGTACTGCTTCGTCACAGTCACTAAGGCTCGCAGTACACCAGCGACGGCTATCAGCAGGTTCTGAGAACTCTCAGCATGACCTGCGCGATGAGTCGTCCCAGTCGAGTATCGCACGGGATACTGCTGCGACAACGCTGTCATGGAACGTTTCTTCTGGTCGCTCAAGCATGTGTGGACAATGTTCGAATCCTTCAACAACATCGCCCAGGCCAGGCCCAGTTTCTTCCAGTACATTGACACTTACTACAACTCAAAGAGAATTCATCAGACCTTCGTTTACAGAAATTTCGACCAATTTCAAGAACATCGCAGAGAAAAATCAGCCTTCTAAAAATCATTTTCAGGTGTCCACTTCAAGTCAGCAATGGCAATTAACCAGCACTAAAAATAGTTCTGTCTAACCAGACTGCCACTTGCAAAGTGGATTCATGCACGGCGGCAGGTCAACTTTGTACTTTCCGAACGCGTCAGATTGTTTTAAGAAAACTCGCCAGTGGACAAGATGAATTACAACGCACCTCGCTCGCTGGCATGTTTGCGGTCGCAGAAGGCTTCGCAGTTGCCGATCGGCTGACGTCGCCGATCGCAGACTATGGTGCGATGTCGTGGTGTCCACGATGCTTCTCTCAGCACACGCATGCAACTGGAGTTTGCATTGACCGCCAGGACATAGACCTGCAGAGTTTCGAATGCCCCGTTCCAAAGACAGCTTCCGCTCTTAATAGTAACCAATCAACTGAGGATGCGACCAGATGATCTACCGACTGCTTCTCTCGTGCCTGGCTGTACTCGTAGCGTCATCACAAACGTCTGCGCAATCAAACTCCAGGGCGAACCGCTCAAACCTGCTGTTGTTTCGAACCGCCTCTGGTTCGGTCAGGCAGATCACGACGCCTGCGGAGTGGAACAAACGCCGTCAGCAGATCCTTACCGGCATGCAACAGGTGATGGGGAAATACCCGATCCCCAACGATCGTCCAGGCCCGTCAATTAGAATCGTCGAAGAAGCCGACGCCGGAAGGTACATTCGCCGCTTAATTACGTATCAGTCGGAAGTTTCTCCGGATTCGTCGGCCGAGAATTGCCATACTCCCGCATACTTGTGCATCCCGAAAGATGTTCTCGCCGGAAAACGTAAGGCCGCTGCTGTACTTTGTCTTCACCCGACCGATAACACTGTCGGCCACAAAGTGGTCGTCGGTCTTGGTGGACGAACCGGGCGTCAATACGCTGCCGAACTCGCCGAACGCGGCTACGTGACGATTTCACCGTCATACCCTCATCTGGCCAACTACTACCCGAACCTGGGCAAACTTGGCTACGTCAGCGGCACGATGAAAGCGATCAATGACAACTCGCGAGCGATCGACCTGCTCGAAACACTCGACTACGTCGACACGTCAAAAGGCGTCGGTGCGATCGGTCATTCGCTGGGTGGTCACAACGCGATCTACACAGCCGTGTTCGATCAAAGGGTCAGCGTCATCGCCAGTAGTTGCGGATTCGATTCTTACCTTGATTACTACGGAGGAGCCGAGCGAGTCTGGTTCTTTGGCAAAGGCTGGTGCCAGATTCGGTACATGCCTCGCCTTTCGGATTACCGAGGCCGGCTTGAAGAGATCCCCTACGACTTCCACGAACTCCTCGCTGCATTAGCTCCTCGTCCGCTCTTCGTTAACGCTCCGCTACACGACAGCAACTTTGTTGCCACCAGTGTCGACCGCTGTGCGGACGCCGCTCGACCTGTTTACAAACTGCTGGGCGACGAAAAGAATCTCGTCATCAGGCACCCGGATTCGAATCATAACTTTCCCGACGACATGCGTGCCGAAGCCTACAAATTAATCGACTCGGTACTCCGGCCCTGATTAACAGCGTTACTGAAAGAGCCTGCCGGCGTACCCAACCACTTTCGAAGTATCACCCGTGCGATCTGCCGACGTCGCATACCCGACCTGTCGAGACTGGTGGATGCTACCGAGCTTCTTAAGCGTTTTAAGAATAATCACCGCTGGAATCATTCCGCACATGCTGATGTGGTTCACTCGGCACGTCTGAAATAATGCGTCTTCGTCGAGCCGATCCAGATCCGCCAGTGCAAGGGCATCCAGCCGGCGAGTCTCGTCGTCGTTCGCGTAGTGGTTCATGTCGCTCGAAATAAGTAACAATGGTGCTTCATCCATCTCGCGAATCACTCCTGCCAGTTCGTCAGCGAACTGCTCGCAACGTTGCAGGTCTCCGCCACCGACGGTGATGCCGACGACCTGAGTCTCCGGAGCCAGCCGCGCGATGATTGGCAGTTCGACCTCGATCCCGTGTTCTGCTTGGTGTGCATTGAAGTCGGCTTCAAGTCCATCGATGCTCTCGACCAGCTTCATGGCCAGGGCGTAATCGGATGCGACGTTCTTTTCTGGAAGCACCCAGTTGTGATGAGGAGCAACGGCCCAGTCGGTACCGTGCGGCGTGTGTTTGGGGCCAATTGCGATGATTCGTTCCGGGATTCGAACACGTTTCAAAACGTCGGCTGCGAGCTTGCCTGAAAACTGCCAGCCCGCGTGAGGAACCATCACCGCCTTGCACGGTTCCGCTGTGGCGTCGCCCGCCAGCATGTCGTCGAGCATCGCGTTCATCTCAGCCGGGTTTCCCGGATAGAACTTTCCTGCGACTGCTGCTGGACGATCGGATGGCCCTCGAGACGGTTTGGGAACGGCCGAATATGTCACCCGAGTGGCTGTCGTCTGAAAAGTCAGGCTGTAGATCATCCCGTAAACTGGCTCGCGAACCTGGCAGGCTGCTGCAGTATCCGTCAGCACTTCCGTCGGCGACTTCTTACGATCGTAGACCCAGGCATTCTTCTGTCGATCGTTGATCAGGAACCCGCGGTGAGCTGTATCAACACCTTCAATCAGTGGCTGGTCGAACGTTCCGTGCATCGCCGCGTCACTTACGACAGCAACGTCCAGTTCGAAATTGCCGTTCAGGAAACCTCGCCGCCGCAGTGTGGCTGCCAGTTCTTCGCACAGTATGAAGGCCGTTGACTGAAGTGGCATCAGTTCCTTCAGTGACATGCGCGCAACAGTCAGCTCGTTGCCGCCACCTGGCAAAGTGATTGTCATCGAAACGCCGTTCACTGACGAATCCGGAACCGTCCCGCAGTAATACATCGGCGTGGCACCTCGGACGATAGCTTCGATGTTGCTTTTACAGATTCGTCGGATTTCCTTGATCTGATCAGGTTGATAATTCAGTCGCGGAGCCGAGTAATTTTCCGCATCACCATTCAGCAGGCCACCTTTGATGCAGTTGCCTTCGAAGCGGAACAGAATCGTGTCCGGTTCTTTCCAGGCCGTAGGTGGCAAGCCAGCCTTAATGCAGACGTTGTCAAGGAACGTCTCGGAATCCCAGCCGTTGTCAGTCGCAACGCCAGGCAGCAACAGCCCTCGTTGATTGCCTCGCACAATCTGCAACCCGTGAGTTCCGATTTCGATTTCGCCGATGCGAGCTTCCCCCTGCACGTTGACCGGTTCGGGGGCGAACAGCAGCCAGACCTCAAGATCGAGGTGCGGCACTTCAACGGCGGAGATCCGTGGGAACCGTGGATCAGCCGTTGCAGTGCGACGGGATGAATCAACGAGCGTTTTCAATAATTGCATCGTCGAGCCAAACGACCCCATGCACGAACGCAGTCGCCCCTGTCGTTTCAGACTGACAAAAATACCCGAGACGACCGCATTACCAACGCCAATCGCGTTGAGATCCGGAATACGAGCGTCACGGTCGTCAACGCATGCTTTGACGACTTCTGCCGCGGCGACCCGGATCGCTTCTCGCTGCTCATTAGTAAGCGGCATGCGGGTCGGAATCGGCTGCGTGGCGGGAGCCGGCGTCTGCGGCTGAGTGGGAACCGCGGCTTGAGCCCTGCCCTGCCCTGCCAGCCATTCCAAAGCCGAATCGTTGATCTTCACACCGTTGCCTGCGTCGCCGCCTGATTGCTCGTTCTTTCCAGCGCTCATCGTGTCTCCATTCGAAGCGGATTCATTCTTTGAAGCCGCACTGAGTCCATCAATGTGAAATTGTCTCATATCTACCGGCTGGCGTTTTCGTCCCCAGTTTCCCGGCCGTTCCTCAAACTTTCCTGAAATCGATGCTCCGCAATGCCGACAGTGGTTGCCTTCCAAAGCATAGACACCCAGTGCGTACCAGTTTCGCTCAATCACCAGCTTGTGACAATTTGGGCAGTACGTACTTTGCCGATCAGCGTCGTTGACGTTTCCGACATAGACATGCTTGAGCCCCGTCTGCATCGCCAGATCGCGAGCGAGAATCAACGTTTCATGCGGAGTGTTCGGTCGATCGGTCATCCTGAAGTCTGGATGAAACGCCGAGAAATGAACGGGAACATCGTCGCCAACGGCATCGAGTACCCAGTCGGCCATCTTCTGGATTTCGTCCGGCTTGTCATTGGCGTCCGGGATGATCAAGTTTGTGATTTCGAACCAGACGTCCGTCTCGTGACGCAACCATTTGAGCGTGTCGAGGATTGGTGCCAGGTGCGCGTACGTGATCTTGTAGTAGAACTCTTCCGTAAACGCCTTCAGATCGACATTCGCCGCGTCCATGTATTCGAAAAACGGCCCGCGAGCTTCCTCAGTGATGTACCCCGCCGTGACTGCCACCGACTTCACGCCGTGTTGTCGACAGGCCTTTGCTGTCTCAATGGCGTATTCGGCCCAGACGATTGGATCGTTGTAGGTATAGGCAACGCTGTGGCAGTCGAGCGATTTCGCCGCCAGGGCTATCTCTTCTGGAAACGCACGATGACTCAGACGTTCAACTTCGCGAGCCTTCGAGATGTCCCAGTTCTGGCAGAACTTACAGCCCAGATTGCATCCGGCCGTTCCAAACGAAAGAACGCTCGTCCCCGGATAAAAATGGTTGAGCGGCTTCTTCTCGATCGGGTCAATGCAGAACCCGGTGCTGCGGCCGTACGTCGTCAGCATCATCTCGCCGCCGACGTTCTGACGAACAAAGCAGAACCCGCGATCACCTTCTTTCATCGCGCATTCGCGAGGACAGAGATCGCAGATTACCCGATCCGTTTCGCCATCCTTGTGCCACCATTTTCCCAGCAGCATTCCTGCGGCCGTACTTCCCGGCGAGTCACGCACCGTTGGTAGTTCTAAGTTCATCCAATGAAGCCCTGAGATTGCTGGCCGTCAAATCCTATTCGGCCCACAAGACACGAAAACCCGGTCCGACACGGGACGAATCGAGATACTAGAGCCCACAACTCATTGGCGGCAACGGCGAAATGCGGTAGCCCATGACTGGTGGACACCTGAAGGAGCCCCAGGAATTCTATCCGGAGACCTTCATGTCGGATAAATCAAAGCGATCACATCGTTCTTTCAGTGCTGAATTCAAGCAGGACGCCGTTCATGTTGTCGTCAAGCAGGGGCTACTGGTTCAAGGCGGGTGGACGAAGTTCGAATCCTTCGCCGACATCACTCAGGCAAGATTCAGTGTCTTCCAGTACATCAAACATGTTACAACTTAAATAGAATTCGACAGACAATCGGATACCGAACACCCGACGAAGTCAAAGAACAATATCAAACAAAATTTGCCGTCTAAACCCTCATTTCAGGCGTCCGTTCCAGATCGGCTACCGCAGAAGTAAACATAGCCATCAGACGAGGCCACTTCGTTTTAACAGTACCAGCCAGCCTGTTTCATAGTAGTGGCATCCGCTTTCATCGACGTTTCGGCATTCGCAAGTGACGGACTGACCAGTGTGGCGAAAATATCAGCATGAAGAACGCACTGTTTCATCAAATTCATTGCAATCGGTGAACGTCGATGGTTCGTCACATTTCGGCTGATCTGCGAACGAAGTCCGAGCAACGCTTCGCGAAGGCTCTGGCGTCGTCGAGCGTTTCAATCCCCTCAGCCTGATGAATCGTGAAATATCCGTCGTAGCTGATCTGCTTCAGCCCAGAAAAAACACTTGAGGTATCAAGACCGCTATCTTCCCAAACTGGAACGTGGTCGTACCGCACGTCTCCCAGGCAGTACGTCGGGAGGCAGTCTGTCCCGTCAGGATTCAAACGATGATTCTGGATGTAGGCATTCATGATGTGAGGCTGCAGCCGCTCAAGTGTCGCCGGTCCGTAATCCTGTCCACAAAGCATGAGATTGGCTGGTTCGTAAATAATGCCGAAGTTCGGTCGATCTATCTCAGCCAAAGTGGAGAGGATTTGCTCCACCTGCTCAAACAGTGACGAAGTATGGCACTGATGAGCCAACCGAATTCCCCGCTCGGCAGCCCGATCCGCCGCATCCCTCGCGAAGGGGATGTCTTCAGGCTTCTTGATGCAAACTCGAATTAGATCACACCCCAACGTTTCCGTAACGTCCAGGCTCGGCCCGATATCGCGAAGGCTGTCCGGACCGTGCTTATTGTTCAAGGGCACCTTGGAATCAGGCGTGACCATCGAGACTCGAAGTCCATGCTGATTCACGACACTCTTCATATGCCGTAGCTCGTCCGCCGGAGTCTGTACTCCACCCGCGCTGGCCCGCATGCAGATCGCCGCGTAGCCGCAGTCAGCGGCTAAAGCGACAAGATCATCGAACGGCAAATGGAGCTTCGTTTTGCACGGTGCCTCAGCAATTCGAACGGATAGCGACAGATTCATCGCGGGCTCTCTTATTACGTTATTTCTCTGGCGGCGTTGTTTCGCCACTCACAACGGGCTTCCACATCCATCGTTGTGAATCGAGCGTTGCGCTCGTTCGGAAGACAGAAGACAGAATCAGTGACACCAGCACGGTGGCGAGCCATGAAGCTGGCACCACCAGATGAGTCGAGAACTGAACATCAAATAGATCGACGCTGTAGCTACCACCGATTCCAACCGCTTCCCCAATCAGGACTGCGGGAATCACGGTGCCGGGCGTTGCTCGGCGAGAAAACATTCCCAGCACAAAGAGGCCGCCAAGTGGCCCCAGGAAACAGTTAAATCCTCGCTGACAAAGATCAATGATATTTGTTTCTTTTGAAAGGTGATGCAGCCAGATCGTGACCGCAACGATTACCAGGCCCATCGACGCGGTCAGAACCCGTGCCAATCGCAATTCCCCTTGCGGCGTCAATTTTTCCTTCCGATTGGGTCGAAGAAAATCGACAGTAACAATGGTGGAAATCGAGTTGGCTCCAGAGTCGATCGTTGACATCGCAGCGGCAAACAGAGCAGCGATGACCAGCCCTCGCATCCCGGACGGCAGATAGAGCCGAATGAATTGAGGAAAGATTCGTTTTTGAGCCATCGTCCTGACGTCGATGTTCGTCGACTGTAACTCTTCCTGAGTTTCCAGCATGTCGCCTGAAACAAAGCCATCGTTCAAAACAAAATACATCAGAGCCAGACCGACACCTGCCAGCAAAATTCCGAGTCCGATACTCGACAGGGCATTGACAAGAAAACTCCGCCGCGCTGCACTGACATCTTTGACGGAGAAATAGCGCTGAAGGGCGACCTGATTCGAGCCATGCGTGCAGGCATGCCAGAACAACATGCCGATCGATATGGAAAACACTGTCGAACGATTCGTGACATCCCAACTGAACCATTCAACCTTTTCGAAGGTGTAACCTTTGGAGAATGTCAGCCAGTCGCCGAGGCCTGACTCCGTCTTCCAGGCAATCACGCCCATCGTAAAAAATGCGCCGAACAGTAGAACAAAGAACTGCACAACATCCGTCCAGACAACCGCACGCAAACCACCCAGTGTTGTGTACAGCACAGAGAACAGACCAATGCCGAGAATTACGGCGTGCATATCCGCGTCACTGGAGTCGGTGCTGAAGAACCAGTCGAGTTGTAGATTCGCAATCTCGACCATTGCCCCACTGGCCGTCAGCACGACAACGGCCATCCATCCCAGGAGCAGGCAGATACAGAATGATGCCGCGATGACTCGTGTCGAGTAGTCGAAGCGGCGTTCCAGGTACTCGTACGCGCTGGTCAGACGCAGTCGCATGAAAAACGGGATCCACAGGAACCATGTAATCAGCAGTACGATCGGAATTCCAAGCTGCCTGGTCAGAAACCCGATGCCCGTGCGAAACATCTCGCTGGGCATGCCCAGGTACGTAATCGTCGAAAGTAAACTGGCAATCAGACTGATCCCGACTGCCCACGCCGGTAGATCTCGACCGCCAACAAAGAAATCTTCGGTCGACGAATTCTTGCGGGCAATACGAAAGCCCATTGCCAGCATCGCCGCGAGGTAGGCCGCGAGGACCACCGCGTCAAGCGTGGTCAGGCCACCTGAAGCGTTCGATGTAAGGCCACTGGATGAGTCAGCCAAGGTCATGCAAGGCTCCTTCGTTGAACATAACGATGAGCCGTAAAGCGTAACGGGAAACCAACAAAACCTGCCACCACGCAGCCATTACCGGATTTTGACGATTGACGTCGCCATGACTCAGTCCGACGACAAAGCCGATACCACGGTTTCAGCGTTCAGTTGGCGAGGTGACCCAAGTTCGGACGATGTTGCTACGTTAGCCTGCAACCTATGACACGTTGAACTCATTTCTTCCAACCGATGACGATCGCGGTGCACGTTTTCAATGGCTGATTCAAGATCAGGGAAC
>JACLAC010015466.1_pt1 | contig 14665 bp, 8 predicted proteins | sample 8027881 | NCBI WGS metagenome assembly JACLAC01 (sample SAMN15725517, study PRJNA655200) | protist metagenome | isolation source: fluorescence activated cell sorting (FACS) single amplified genomes of... | place: Spain: Blaines Bay Microbial Observatory, Mediterranean Sea | collected 2016-01-19 | reverse complement strand
ACGATATATATGTTATTCGCCATTGTGGTCAGGTCCATATACCTTCAGTGCATAAACTTCATGGCTACGATAGATCTGTCTAAAGATTACTAGTATTTATTCCCTCCGCAACAAAGACCGCTGGCACTGTCGGGGAATGACGTCTGTTGCAACTGAAAATGAATTGTAATGTCCGGTGTCAATTGAAAAGGAGTTATTTGAACGAGGGCCCCTGAGGGACCCTCGCAAAACAGACTCGCATCCCGCCGCGGCAGGGGCCGCGGTTGCAGTTTAGGACACGCGAACGCTACTGTGTAGGCCACATGTATGTACGGCACAAATCATACCTATTGCGGAGTCTGTATGGCATTGTGTTACCAGTGGCTCAGGTCACAGTGTTGGTCTAGACCATAGTTGGAGCGTGTATATATATCGCTGTCGGGGAATGACCATGAGCTTGACTGCAGAGACCCAGAAGAATGTCCGTAATGTCGTGTCTTTCCGCGTGTATTCGCACTGCTTTATAGTGCGTGTTTACCTGAGTGCATGCGTTAACTTTTGTACCGTGGACACGCGCGAAAGCGTCTGACTCTGAGTGCGCTCGAAGACGATTAAGTATTTACCTTGAGCCAAAATGCATACGCTATAAAGTTTAGCGTGGATATTCTGCGAACAAAATGTCTACGCTAATCGCACTGCGAACAATGCGAACGCATGATGAAAAGAAGCATTGCAGATAAGCTCATGGTCATTCCCCGACAGCGATATGATAAATATCGCACTTTGCAACAATCATATCTCATATACTTTGGAATCTGAACCGGACCACGTTGACGAATGCATGTTCAGATCGAAGGGCGAGCGCGTGCGTTTTTTTTTTTCACCACTGCGCTATCTATCTAGTCGACGCAGAGCTGCGAACATGCATTTGCAGATCAGAGGATGTGGTAATGCGCGGTGCGATTCGCATACAAGTGACAATGGTTGTTGTTCTGGGCGCTTCAAAAGTCATGCGAGTGCCGATAAGCGAGGGGTATGCGCGGTTCGACACCCACACAAGGGATAATAGGCGTGGTAATACGTGATATTCATACGATGCGCGGTGATGTACGATGTGATATCTCTATGTATTTGTATACATGTAATCTCCTTATTCGTTTAGAACGCTGGCATACGTTTATTCTTACTTATCATATCTTACGGCGCGCTTTCGCGGCGTACCTTGTTAGAAAATTTAGGCTAACTATAATCAAATACAAATACAATCAAAGTATGGCCGCTAGTGCGCAAATATCGCTCAATGCTGAGTCCATGGCGATAGAGCAATTCGGTCTGCCGAAAGTTTTATAGATTCAGCAAGCGTTTAAGGCATCTCCATTCACGCGATTCGGCCACAGCGAATAATAGAAATGTACCTGTTTTTTTGGAGCAGCAAGGTTTTGTTATTAACTCTACGCAAAAACGAAATTTCTTAGCTGGACTGGGAGCACAGAAGTGAACGATTACTACAGTGCTTGCGTGGTGATGCAAGTTGGGACATCCGAGCGATACACTTGATTACTTAACGTTATATTTTCAGCCCTATGATACTGAAGATAGTGGATGGGTTTCTGAGCAAGTTTTTAGAAATTTGTTACAAAATTGAGGTGATAAGTTGTCAGACGGTGTAGTAACAGATATTTTGGAAGAGTTGCGTGAATACGACGCGTATAGTGAAGGACAAGGTGTAAATTACAAAAAATACATAATGCTGCTACTTAGAGAAGCGGATGAGGCGTTTCCACCGCCACCTGACGGAAGAGCTCAATAAAATCAGTCGACACAAACTGATGCCTAAAATTATCTAACGATTGTGATGGAGAGGACTTACGCTTATCACTTCATTTAATATAAGATTAAACGATTAAACTATATTTGTAAATGGCAGTAAACTAAGATTACTGAGCACCAGTAAAACTAATTACAACCACATTTTCTATGCACTACTTCCCTGCACTTGATGTTAACGCTGCTACTTAAACAAATGGATGGACTTGTGTAAGAACTACATACGCACTTCCTCCGCTTCGTCCATTCTTGTGGTGAGTAGGGAATTGCTCTGGGTAAAACTGACTAGATGTGGTGATTTGATGAATATGGGTCTTTACGTTGCATTCTCGCGAGCGGCGTAAGCATCACGCAGTTTCTCAGTTAGGGCGCCTAAACCTAGTTTTAGATTTTAAATCTAAACAGACTGATGTTGTTGCCGTTGTTGCATTCGCCAGAAAAATATACTGAAAAGCTTCCCCGTCAGAAACATTGCCACCTTTTTCCTAGTCTTTACATGACTGCATTAGAGAATAGTTAGTGGCAGAAAGTTTCCTGGGTGCTTGCGAGTTTATTATTTAGTGATTATTTAGCAGGTTTTTTTCGAGCTAAGTATCGTAAACCGCATTGGAGATGATGGAAAAAGTTCGAGTCGACGCTTATATTGTGGCCTTCTTGTAGTGGTCCATGTTTCTTTGGGGTAATGCTTCGCTATGCGGACAGTTTCGTTATACAATTTTACAAACTTATTTATTTTAAATGACACTGTCGGTATGGCACATCCGAGTGCTGCAAATTTTATGTGAATATCTAATTCCTAAAAGTTGGACAGTCCTGATGTTAATATACAGTAAAAATCGGTATCAAACTAATTGAAGAGAAGTCGACAGTAAACCCAGATTGTCTTACTTCATAAAGTAGACGCTCGGCACAACCCCCTGTACTTCCCCCTGCGACATGCGACTCGATATATGAGGCACATCGATGGTTCGGCTTTGGTTAAAGTGTAATTGACTTACGAAAATAGAACGACGAGTTCAGTATGATTTTACTTCAATTGTACGATAATAAAGGTCAGTATTGAATTGGATTTCAAACTCTCGGGTGAATTTCCAAATGTAGTTGAAGATTGCAAATTAACATCATAAAGACTATATCAAAGTTTACACAGAACATATTTAATTTTCTTACATTTTTGATATTTTGAGATGCGTGGGCTGGCAAATTAGTAGAAGAAGTTGGCATTACATTGCATCCGCTTACTTAAATAATAATAAAGGTCTTCTTTTGTGAAAACAAAACACTCATAGCCATAGGCAGCAAAAGCATGACAAATCTTCAACTGTTAATATGTGTGTGTGTGTGTGTGTGTGTAGCGCCGACCGTATTTATATTGCACCATCCGCACTTCCCTCCTAAGGTAACTCATGGTCCCTTCGCACAGATGGCACGAAGATTGGGACCTACTAAGGTGCTTGAAAAAAACGTCGCAGCGTTTTCCACCATGATTTTTTTTTAGTAGCGTGAGAGTGTCAAATTGCCAGTAGTAAAGTCGTTGTCACGCAGACTCCTAGATCGGGAACCCGCATACTCATGAGTATAGTGATATTTCTCTACTTTGATAGTTGTACTCCTTGTGAGTACTGGTAGCAATATTAAAATGTATCTCAGCTAGCATCATTAACAAGAGCAACAACAACAACAACAACAACAATGGAAAAAGTATATGTAAGTGTAAATCATAATTTACATATTTATATATGTAGTTTTCCAAATATATTGTAAGACAGATCCAATATCTAATCAAACTGGTCCACTTCGGGTCCTAAAAGTAAAACCGTTCTAAAAAAAAATTAACGGATAAAGTAAACTAACGATCATGATCGACCAGAAAAACAATGACATAGTTCACGGCGCATCGGTGGCAGAGGCCAGAGTCAACGCTGCGTTGAAGCTTGGACCAAGTAAGTCCACTCTTGCTATGACGTCAAAGTAGGACCGTTAATAAACTTACGGAAAAATACCAACCAGGAAAAATAGAACGAAGTTTTAGAAAATTTAATGATGAATAATAGTAATAATTAAAACTAATAAAAAGCGAGCATTTCGCACGCACAGTATAACGATTGTCAATAGTATAGCATAGTGATAAGAGCTAGATTTTGTAACCGACTTCTACTGAATAGTCTACTGGAAGAGAAGTAGATTAATGAGTAATAATTTTGATTCCGGAAACGCGACGCATATGCTATGATTACAGGACTAGTAGGCGCGAGTAGCTATGGGATGACGTGCGTGAAGGATAAACGGAACTATTAGATTCATTTTCGGCGTTCTCTAAAATATTACACGGAAATCTTTAGTGATCTTAACATTAATCTTTCAGACAAGCAAAAAAAAAGCATTCAGTAGAAGCTGGATCAGGATTCATACCAGAAGCAACTGGAGATGAGAATCAGAGACCTTAAAGATGAAAGATAATGATTTTGATAGCAAAATGCATCGTATGACTCATATGACTAATGTTTATTATAAGCACTTTTTGCTGTATGGTATCTGATAGTGAGTCCTGAAGTAAGTGTTAGGAATAAAGTATGGCTCGCTTGCAAGCGAAAGAGCGTACCCTTTTTAAGAACTTCAACTTACTCTAGTAAAAAGTACGAACAGCTCAAGGCGCACTATGATAGCCTAATCGGACCTCTCATTTACGATCCTGATCCTGAAACTGGCTTTGTTGGATCTTTAGGCTAGTGAACCTTAAAGTCGTTAGTGAAGTTGAACGTGAGTTAAACTTCTAATAATAGCCAAGGACCTTCGAAGCGCTTGGAAGCTTTTGGAAGTGAGCGTAAACTAACCCAATAAGAAATCAGATAACAATAGTAGATAGTAGACTGCCCGGCCGTCCGTACAACGATAAGTATCCAGATTAGTGAAGGTAGCGAGCGGATGCCACTAGAGCCTTTCTTACGTAGGCTAAGAGAAAGAGACCTTCTTGGTAGTGCGTTTGATTTATTTAAAGTAGGAATTATTGTGAAAAAGCTAATAGAAAGTATGACTGGGAGCGAAAAAAAATAATCTGAGGAGAGGGAGTGATGATAACAACTGACGTGAACATTACGACAAGATCTCGCTTAGTGAGCGTGAAACTACTTCAAACCTACGGAAGCGCATGATGGACATCTAATAAGACTCAGTGTAGGCGAATGACTGTTTGGTAATAATCCAATTTAATAGAATCGATCCTAGTTATTCGTGGAACGGTGAAGTTGTTGGATATGATTTAAAGAGACTTGTATTTCTTCATTGGAAGGCCGGCTATAGTGTGACATAAATGCACTGCGAAACTAGTAATAGTATTGACTAAATTCCATCTTAAGCTGATTCAGATTTTCCATCTATTGAAAAATAAAGAAGTAATATCAGTGATATGGATTACTCAGGTCAAAAAATGAATCCCTATGGGTACTCCGGTGAGAGACTGCGACTTGAGTTCGTTAACTACAAACAAAAGTGACATATAAATTATCTTGAATAGTGAATTGAAAGAACTTCGATAATAGCCAAACCGATCTAGTACCGGCTTGATGGGACATGTTTATGAAGGCACTCAGTGAGTGCACAAAAGAGCATGAGGACATGCGGTGGCTCTTGTAATGAAACTCGTATGTTTTAGTGATTAGTGATTGGCAATCATTAAGATTTGGTAAATTAGAAAGTGAGCGGTAGTGAACACGTGCATGATATGACAGAGCTAAAGGAAAGAATGATGAAAGCATGGAGTGACGATGTGAGGGATACATATGAACAGCTATGGTTTTACCAACAGAGGAACTAGTAATCTTGAAGCCCTTGTTTAATGATGATGAGCCGAACGAATAGGAGTAGTGATAAGGTAGCATAGTAGGGTATTCGGTGGTGAATTATCAGGCTGAGCTCAGTAGTGAGACGCTTTCTGCAGACCGCGCAGCTGATGATATTGCATAAAAGTGATGATAGTTAGAATACCAAATGCGGAATAAAGCGAATACTAGTTTTCAAACTAAGTATTCAGTGGTACCAAGAGAAATGGGTGTGAGGTGTATAGACTGTGCTAAAAAAGTAATACATTTGTAGAAGTCGAAGTAGGGCTATAGCGACTGGTTATGTGAAGATCTATCTCCACATCGTGCGCAACAGCGCTTAGTCGACCGGATGAAATAGTGAACAAAAGGTATTTAAATATAAAGATAATGTTAGGAGCAAGACTACGATTCTAGATGACTGGGATATTACTGAGGTGCCTACAGATATTTCATATAATGCAATAGTAAAAGGTGACTGATAAAAAAATTAAAATGAAAGGCTGATGCAAATATCAAAGCCTTTTGATAGACAGAGTCCTCATTTAAAAACACTTGACAGGCAGTAGCTCATCCTCAAAGCGGAACACTGCGAACGCATTATAGGTGATTGAAAGAACTTGACTAAACTAAACAGTACGCTGCCTCATTCAGATGCTTTATCGAAAAGTGATAATTTAATTTCAAAGCATTGAGCGCAGCTTTCCAATTTAAAGCGTTGAAATAAGACGTGAAATACTCTACTAAGAACAATATAAATCATCTAAAAAAAAAATATTTAGTAGTAGTTACTATGATGAAGTAGGCGAGAGCGAGACGCTTGTCATATAAATTTAATGTACTTAAGTATATAGCAGACTACCTGCCCGTCCCAGGAAAAAGTAGATTCGAGAGCTTTGTGACAGCGTCATTTTAACCATCCTTGGCACGCTGGCGCCTTTCTAAATAATTACTTTGATGGTTTATCAATGTCCGCCACTTGGAGTTACCCTTCTAAACCTACTCTTCTAAATCTACTCTTCTAAATCTACTCTTCTAAATCCATTATGAGTAATGCTTTAGGAGAGGGAGACGGGGGCTCAAAATGGGCTGAGAGATCTATCAATCGCGACCAGACGGAGGTGGAAAAGATGGGAAAGATGGATGTTTGTTCTCTTCTCGATCGATCTCGACCATTGGACTGCTGTCGCCGGCAAGCCGCTTCGATAACTAGGTCGGCGGCAAGCCGCCTCGACACATGCAGTTGGCGGCAAGCCATCTCAAACATCGGGGCCGACAGCAAGCTGCCTCGCATATCGGGCCCTCGAACAGTACACGAAAGTGGTGTGCAGTGTGGGGAGAAGGATCATCGGGGACGCACTATGGGACACTAAATTAAACACATAGTATGGAGTAACGTGGTCAAAGTGACCATTTTGGAAAACGCTCTCGCCGTCCAACATCACTTTCCACCGGGGCGGGCAAGTACTCTCATATATATAAATATGTAGAGTATGGGCTGGTGTGGCGAATGGAGCTGGACCTGAGCTCAGGTCCAACCAATAGCGGAACTTCTGAAGGAACGCTAACAAATTTTATCTAAGTCCAATCTATCTTGGGAATCAATTAATTGTAATTAATTTAGTAATTATTAATATTAGCGGCGTTTTGGTATTAATTTAGTAATTATTAATATTGCTGACATCTATAGCGTTTAAGTTGACCTATTTCTAGTTGACTAAGCACAAAGGGATTTAGTAACAATAGTGGAAGATGATAGGGGTCATTATCTCATTTAGTTCTATCCTTATTTTTGACTTTATTGTATATGGTGTATGTGTTTTCAATTCCAAGCATACTTAAACACGAAACGGAAACTATTAAACTATTAATTTTGCACTTCGACCACAACTCACACAACTTTTCACAAAACGACGCATTGAGCGATTACCAACTACATTTAATTTATATTAATTTATATTAGCCCTGTGTCGGTGCCAGCGTTCGAAAAAAAAGAAAACAAAAATAAAAAAGACGTAACCTGGGTGGCCCGGGTATGGCGTACGAAACCGCACTTTTATTGATTGAGGCCTGTGTCGGTGCCAGCGTTCGAATGTTAGCTTATTGTTATTTCTAATGTCGGTTGATCTTGATACTTAAAAACAATAGTATCAATTATATCTGTTCTCGTCATGCTTCTCAGCGAACATAATTGCTCTGCCCACCAAAGGACGGAGGAGGAAAATGAACCGATACAACAAGCGATGACGTGTTCTTGGGATCACGCTACTTCGCAGTCTGAATTATAAGACACCACTGAATTTAATTGAATCATCATGATCACTAGTTTATCAGCGTTTACCACCTTGATCTCTTATTGGTGATGCGGGACAGTTTAGTTACCAGTAGTACTCCTGACCAAACCAGACCCTCCTGACCTATCTTTCAAGACCCTCCTGACCAAACCAGACTAGACCAAACCAGTCAATTGTAGATTTTGGGAATGATGCACTGCGCTCGCAATTAGACGAAGTCAGAAACACTCGTTAATAAATTGTTTATATCACAACTACAACTTATTCACAAAACGACACATTGAGCGATTTCCAGCAAATTAATATTTTTAAAATATGTCCGTAGCCGAAGTGGATGATATTTAACTTATAGATAGACAATAAATATAGTGCAAATTTTTTGAAAAATTAAACAAAAGCCTAAATAATGTCAGCCAACAGTGTGGAAGTAATCGATGCATCCACTGCAAATGTGCAGAGATTAGCGAAATCGCGTCAGCCAACTTGGGGTGACGAACTGCGCGCGTATGAACATGGGCGGCGCAACATAGTAGATCCACGGCTGCTTGATGGTAAGTTGTTCATTTTGTAGATGATTAGATACTGTAGTGTGGCTGAAATACAACCTATTAACTATAACATACCTGAAGTACTATTGTACCGGTCTGATCGTCTATATGTGTGTGTGTTTACATCGTCGTTGGTGTGTTGGGCTAGGTTTTGTTAGTATACCTGCATAGTTGAACTAACATGATCATAGTTGATGACTTTACCTGGTTGGCTCAAGGGCGTACGACCCTGAGAAGCGTGGCCTAGCATAGACAGAGATGATTCTAGATAGATGGATGGATGGATGGATGGATGGATGGAGTGGATTACATTGCTTTTCTTCTTTGTTGTGTCAGCTTGAGCTTGTGATGATCGGCACCAGTACGATGTTCGTGTACTTTCTCTGTTTGTGGCATGGTGGAGTTGAGTGAGAGGTGGAAGAGAAGCATAAGTGATTGACTCCAGCTCTGACGTATTAGAAATGAGCATCACGACGTGGCTATGGATGCGGTGTCTATGCTTGTTCCCTTCTCACACGACTCACCGTAACATGGAGCTCTTTTCCTTCTCCACGAAACTAGCAGAATATAAAAAGTGAAACAACAAAACCAAGCGCTGAGTTGACTCAACGCCGATGATGTGTGATCGTGCTAGTGCCGGTCCGCATTAAGCGGCGTAAGCTCTTGTGTGATATGGACTTAAGCAAATAAGACTTTTGGTAATGTTGTCACTTAATCAATCAACTGCTAAATTCCAAATATTGCGAACTTTTTTTGCTGGGAAGAGGAAGACTGAAAGATCAAATTAAGACTAAACTGTTGCAAAAAGGGTTAATTATCCTATAGCTACACTACGGGTACCGCGTCTTGCGGGCTTTGGGTCGCGGGTAGTAGAGGGCTACAAGCGGCACTTTGATTTAACAATGTACTACTCTCGATTTAAATATACACACTTCTTTGTATAAAATAACTCTGTGAATGTGTTTAATATATTATTATTATACTTTTTCACTGTAGGACCTACTGTTAAAATTCCGGCCGGCATAATGAAAGAGCAGGAACGTGTTTTTGATCCGATTCTCCAGAAGTTCAGAGATCCCAAAAAGGTAAGAATTGTTTACTTTCTGCTCTGTCTGCAGTCGCTATTGACTTCCTTGTTTTGTTTTGAATAGATGTGCAATTATTCATTTGGTATGCGATCAGCGACATCCTCATTGTATTTACATTTACTAATGTTATATGAATAAGCCATGTTTGGTTTTCGTAGTATATTAACAAGTTTAAGTTCATGTAATATGCAGATCTATTTCTGTCCATTGTCTGGAGAATGTGTATACTGTATTGACTTTGAACTCACTACCACTAGGCTAATTCCAGAAAATAAATACTTCTTATAGGAATCAGGACAAAGTGCGATGGAGGCCAAAGCACGTGTAATGCATTTGAACCGCGCAAAGGACATACAGCTGCTTAGAGAACAGCCGTAAGTTAATGACAGTCTTCTAGTTTAACTTGAATATCCTTATTGTTAGTTAAACAGCCAGTTAAAGTTAATATATTTAATGTAAATTGATGTAAATGTATGAATGAAGCCGATATATACTAGAAGTATGTTTCTAAGAAAGTTTAAGTTTCGTGTCACTTCTTCTTACTAGCCAATGCCATGGTGTAGATCAAGCCCGTCGTGATCAAAGTCGCATACTGAACATATGTGAAGTCAGCACTTAGACCTCTCACCTAAATCTGCGTGCCTCATCTGGACATTTGCATTATAGTCTTGTTCTTGTAGTATCTTTACGCGCCAATACTAATAAAACTTAATCAGGTTCGATATTGTCAACAATTCGAGTAAACTGGAGGCACTAGGCCCACAATTTGCGGCAAATGTCATGAAGCCCACTGGAGTCGGCAAAAAAAAATTTCCAGACTCGTAAGCCATGTCTATTAAAATTGTATAATTATGATTATCTATTTTACAAATAGTGTAGTATAAAAACTAAATTTATTTATTTATTTTTCTGAGTAGACTCTATTATTTTTTCATTTTCTCTTATTGTTGTCTTTCAAATTTCGTGTTGTAGCAATTGCCGATGTAAAACATTATCCTTTATTCTGGTTCTATACCTTGAAGCTGGATATTATTATGACATCACTATAAATGTAACCTTCTATTTTATTTGAACAGGTTTTACGACTATAACATCCTGAGCAACCATCCATTATCACAGCATCATTGGGATACACCCGTCGCCCGACCGCAAGTTAACGAACGTTTGCCAAAAGAGCGTAAGTTTTTGAGTGTGCTGTAACCAAGTTTGTATGCTATTTACATATGTCGAAGTTGTAAGTTGCAATAAGTAAGTCGTAATGTTTTTTGACCACATCGTTTAGCTATAGTCTTTTCGTGATTTAGTGTATCCTTTAGACACTTGCGCAGTGGTCCGCAGGCTTGACAACGACACTCCGCGGCTGGGCTGCCTTAGCGACGCAAGACTTCGAAGTGAAAAAGGTTGTAGTAGCGCGAGTAATCGCTGCAGTAAGCAGCTCGAGTTTTGAGACTTCATATGCACATACGTGTTAACCGTGCGAGGTACCACGGTAGTCACATCATCTTAATGATCTACTGTTGTGAAGCTCAGTCGCGCATCTACTGTTGTGAAGCGCAGTGCCCTTAGCCAGGATATACCAAAGAGGTTCTGAAGTCACAAAAAAGTATTAAGGAAGTAGATACCATCTTCAGGCTGTGAGCAACCGCTGCTGAGTTGACTATACCTGAATGGATACTGCCACATACGAACTACGAGTACAGCGACTCATAATCAACGCGATGCACCCTATGTGATCGTGCGCGCAACCTCCCGCATGACCGTGAGTACACCAAAGGAGCACCTGAGAAACCGTGTCATGACTGCGAAAATTCATCATAAATACAGTGTTTCGACGACTCTAGTTGGACATAATTATCTATCGGTGAAACGCACATGCCTCGGATTAGTTTTTATTGAGAGACCCAGACCCTGTTAGATCGGCGTAAGACAGGGTGACTTTGACGTAATCATAGCGAAAACTCGGGAACTGCTGCTGCATTCTGCAAGTATATCCAATCATACTGCACTCATAATAGAAATGTGGGAATGGACCATGTCCGAATTTTCTACACCTGTCAGCCATGGTGACGAGTTTTCAGTGGCTCTAAGATCTGTTGCGATCGTGACTCAACGACAGTTTATAAGACCCTAACGCCTGAGGCGTGGCATGGTTACTCACACAGACATAGGTATTATGCATAGGCGGCCATGGAGTGATGACGCAGTCTGGGGTAGGTGTGATCCTTGCAGTCATTGCGAAGCCGCACAGCGATCTAAAAAATAGATCTGACAGAACGCACAGCTATGTGCGAGTCTCCACGGCTGTCGGTGCAAGCTAACACACATATTTACGTGTCAGTCTTGTTCGCGTATTTGCGCAAGTGTCATACAGAGCAAGCGGTTGTCCTCCAACTACAACTTGAAGAAGGCCTAGCACTTCGAAATGAACCGACCATCACGGATGGACGCTTAGTTACCTATTGGTATTTGTTTCCGCTAGACAAAGCGAAGATTATGGTAATAACCTTCCGGTTTGGATTCTAGTTCATATCTCTCAATAGTTTTGTGTTGTGAACTACTTAAAGTTCGGCTTAGTGTACATATAAAATATAAAAAATTACATTTTATTTTCAGCTGTTGTATCTGCATTTAATAAGGTATGGTTCCTACGTTTTTGATGCGTGACTTTGATGTCGTTACAAATCGTTATTTGGAGAGCCACGACTCAAAAACACAGCGAGACAATGATATGATACTGCTCGAAAATACGGCTAAGCACCGGACAAGGAACAGGTTGGTTATTTGATTATAATTATTTTTATGTACAAGTTACTTAAGTGTGTAGAGTCAAAGGAGATTCGCTAATGTATATATATATATATATACTCCCTATTATTAAGACTTATTATAAATTGTAAAAGTTCAAACCTTCAAAGTTTTCAAACTCCAGCGAACTCAAGTAACCTCCAGTGACCTTCAGTGACCTTCAGTGACCTTCAGTGACCTTCAGTGACCTCCAGTAAGGAAACTCCTTGGTAATCGATGTTTTTGTGTGTGCAATACAAATACAGTGTGCTGCATGAGGTTAACCTAATGAGGTCTGAGCTCATGAAGTCATCAAAGTTAACCTCCACAAAAATTGTATATTTTAGATAGCTGCTCCAAGTGAAAACTGTTCAACATTTGTTATTAACTAGTTGCGCTGCGTAAGCGACGCTAATATTCCGACGGTCGGAGTGCTGCCGCGACAGCGGCAGCGCTTGGACTGTCGGTGCCAGCAAAAGCGCGTCAGCGCCTCACCTTGTATACGTAAGTTACTGTTACTACTTATTAAGTATCAAATTTTCGAGATGGGACCCTGAAAATTTTGACATTTGGTAGATGGCGTCCTCACTTTGTATTTGTATCTTCTTCATTATAATATAATTCATATTCATTCAACCCACTCCAACGTCAACCTGACCAAATTATATAAGTTTGCATTTGCGACTACATACTACGAGTTTGATACTGCATTTAAAAAAAAAAGACTTTGTTTGACATAATAGGGCTCGCGCAACAATGACATTTTTTCCATTTTTTCAAGTATATGTTCACTTCCGGTTCCGATGACCCATCATAAACAAACTACAAAGTGTATAATATATATTTTATGTAATTATTATAGTAAAACTAAAAGTAAACTAAAATTAAACGAATTTGTAGGCTAAATCCCTTAACGCAAACATACTTGGATAAAAGTGAAGAGAATCGTGTACGTGCCTGAAATGAAGCGCATGAAGTGGAAATTGTTCAGCGTGCAGCTGCTCAGATACCTCCTTCTGTAAAAAATCGATGAAGTAGTCACTACAATATATTGGTGCCACAGGACGTGTAATAATGCTGACATGCTTCGTTGGTTGGATCTATGAGAAGACGAACGAAAAGAGCGTTTCAAGAACAGATATATCGATTTTCATAATCGTCATGTGCAGGATATTAAAAACGATCACATAAACGAAGAGCGAAAATTAAATAAAATGTCCCTGGAAAGGTTTCAGTATTTGTCACGAGGACACGATATAGTCACCAACGAACGCTATAACTTATAGACACATAACGGGGTAATGAAAGCACAGTAGCGTAAGGGTAAGCCTACCTACTTACCTTATGCACATAAGGCTCCTACACCTTGGGAACGAAGTCAGATGGGTACATTACAAATAACGAAAGATGATACAGTCAGTAAAAATATGAATACTTGAGTTGATCTTACTCATAGTGCAGATGGCAGCGTCTCTAACGGTAACTAGAAAAGTAGACAGGATCTGGTTCAGTCTGTGATAGGAGCAAGTCTAGCTGGAAATGCTGATTCTCATTAAGTTGATGGTGTCAGAGAGGCGTCAGAGAGGCGTTCTTCTCACTATGTGGAGCCAAAATCTGCCCTGTAGAGTAATGCATTACATTCGAGCACCCCAATTGTGGCCACTAATGAATACCGTCCAGTAGCTTCAAAGATTGGATTGAGTGATTCGAGAAATGGATTGTCGCATTCTTATTTGATAAGTAAAAACGGCAATTCATCTAATGCAGCAACGCTCGTCAACGAAACTCAGATTAAAATGAAGCCAGCGAGTAGTGACAACTTCGTGAGACGGTCAGGTGAATTATTTCAGCAAATAGGCGCGCCTGGTGCCGATCATGGTCACAAGCAAGTAATGGCTGCAAAGGGTATACCAAATCTCAATATGACACGTGTGAAAGAGGTCGGTAATGTGCAACATACTCAAAATGATATGGGTAATACTGCGCCAACGCTACCCCTGAGCGTAGATGGTGGGGGAGTTTACAGCCATGCAGTAGCGTGAATAAATATATATTTCTAGATGTGAATTTGACTGACATAATAATACTAAGAAAAAGAAGTTGAAATTGTATGACTTTTCTGTCCGGATCCTCACCTTCAGTTTGTGGCTACAACGGCGATAGCATATCAGTCATGCAATTTTCATAAAGGTGTGGTTAAATTTTCATATGTGTATGTGTTTGTCTTATCGATGACTGTGTAGGGTTGTGGCACACTGCTTGATTTGATTTTATCTTTACAATTGGTTTGGGGTAACTTTTACTTCGACATCATATGATGTGATTAA
>JACLAC010000811.1_pt1 | contig 14665 bp, 12 predicted proteins | sample 8027881 | NCBI WGS metagenome assembly JACLAC01 (sample SAMN15725517, study PRJNA655200) | protist metagenome | isolation source: fluorescence activated cell sorting (FACS) single amplified genomes of... | place: Spain: Blaines Bay Microbial Observatory, Mediterranean Sea | collected 2016-01-19 | reverse complement strand
AAACTGGGGAATTTGGGTCAGCAGAAATAGCAGAAGCACTCAGAGAAAAGGGCTGGACCATGACAAGAAAGCTCGTTGGCGGATTTGCGGAATGGATTGAATATAATGAAGAGATTCACCCCACTCCAAGGATTGCCGATTCCGCCTTACAAATTGGTGATAATGTAATCTTGGCCAATCAAAAAAGAGCCTTCATTTTCAGCAGTAATCTCACAGATATAGAACTTTGGAATAGCACAGATGGCTTCTTGGGTCCCTACTCGGATACTGATACTTAGCAGTATATTATCCTTAATAATTGTCTCAAGAGTGCAGGCATCCGACACCGATATCGTTCTTCGCGCGAAACATCGTTGGGTCCAAGGAGATTACCGGGGCGTAATCTCTTTACTTGAACCGTGGAGCAGTTCGAAGAGTCCCCCATATGGTCGGGAAAGAGATGCTGCTCGAGTATTATTGGCCAATGCCTATCAAGAAAAAGGGGACTGGAATTTAGCCGCCGAGCAATATCGAATTGTGAAAAATAACAAGCGAGCCTTATCAAAGTATTCTCGTTTTCAGGAACCCTGGGTAAACCTTGAAGCGAAGGCATATTGGACAGCCAAAAAGAATTGTGAATCAATCATCAAAAAATATCCTTATTCAGAAGAAAGCACAGAATGTCTTATCGTTCAAGCAATGGCAAGTGGAGAATTAGGGCAATTGCGAAGCAGTAAGATGTACTTCGATCGATACTTGGCGAAGTATCCCAAGACACCTTTGGCTGAAGACTTCCGCCTAAAACAAGCTCTTTATACTTACGCCAAAGATAAAGAGGAAGGCTACGTTTTACTTCACAATCTTTTTCTATACCACAAGTACCCAACCACCGACGCTCAAATTCAATCTCTGGGTGAAAGCTTTACAATCAACAACCTTAATGCGCGCTCAGCACGTATAAATTCACTTATTCGTGGGAATAGATTGACAGAAGCCTGGCTCCTTTTCAAAGAAATCGCAGAACGTGAAGAACTTAGCAAAGAAGAGAAGAATTGGGTCCAGGAAAACATCCGAAATTTCAGTTGGAAAACAAGAAATTTTGATTCTTATGTCGAGGTCATGCTGGATGTCTACCAGAAGGAACCAACGGGTGACAATGCCTGGAAAATTTTCAGGGGATATGTGCGTGGAGGAATGTGGCCCGAAGCATCCGAGTGGGGTCAAAAGTCCATAAAGATATTCAGAGGACGAGGTCGTTGGGCTGGAGCGAAAGATGACTTAGCTCGCGTCGAAATGTTTGCTGGGAATTATGTTGCAGCAACTCAACTTTGGAAGGCCCAATGGGGTGAGGCAGCAAAGTTTTATACTGCTTTCTGTCATTATATGGCTGGAGAATATGAACAGGCCTTACCATTGTTTACTCGAATTATAGATCGAAAAGGTGGCTGGGATGCAGCCGCAGCATATTGGCTAGGAAGAACACAGCAGAAAATGGAAATGGATTATAGTGACGCCTTCAGCCTTGCAGCAGAGAAGGACAATTCCGGCTGGTATGATTTATTGGTGAAGGAGAATGACGAAGACATTAATCTAAGGTCTGGAAAATGGAATCTCCCACTCCGGTATACGGTGCCTGAAATACTTCCCCTGGAAAACAAAGGTCAACAAGCTACAAACCTATACCAACCAAAGATTAAACAGAGTCAAGTCAATTGGCTAAATTATGAATTACCAAAGCAACCTTTTATTACAGAATATGAGCAACAATCTTTTCTGTCCCCTCTACATGTTGGTGACTTTCCGAGTGGTTATCAAAACACCCTTTATGGAACACCTGAAGAATTAGAAGAGGTCTTCAATCAATTTGTTCAGACTTATCATTCTGCTTTTGGAAACCTGAAGGAGATAGAGGATCTGGTTAAAGCCGGTCTATATCAAGATTCCTCACGAGCAATGAGTAACGTGTACAAATATTGGGAAAAAGGCAGGAATGGTAAACTGAGCGCTGAGAAAAACCAACTAATGAGAAGTATTAATCCGTCATTCGAAGAGTGGAGAGCGTATTTTCTACACACCCACTGTCACCACTACGTGCTTCGATACACAAGTGGTATGGATAAATATTTTGATGATGAAGAGTTAAAGAATCAATCACATCAGATCAATTATCCCATCGTTCAGGCTGAAGACATTTGGAATTATGCTCAGCAATACAATATTGATCCTTACCTTATTTTGGGCCTACTTAGACAAGAAAGCGCATACCAAGAAATTGTAAAGTCCTGGGCAGGCGCTATTGGATACATTCAGGTCATGCCGGCTACTGGTGCTAAAGTGGCCTACATGCTCGGACAATCAACTTATAGTCCATTGGATCTTGAAGACCCAAATATTAATTTACAATACGGAATGTTTTACTTCTCGAAATTGATGGAAAGATTTGACAATTCATTCCCTTTTGCCGTTGGGTCATATAATGGTGGTCCGCACAACATGTCCAGATGGTACCGGGGGAAAATGGGAACTGTTGATATGGCTGAATTTGTTGAACACATTCCATATGATGAAACCAGGAGGTACATTAAAAAAGTAACTGGTCATTACAATAGATACGTTCAGCTTTATACTGACAATAACGTTGTCGAAATCCCCTTGACGCCTTCCTTTGATGATCCCAAAGTTATTGACTTTTAATCGTCAGGATCATCCAATAGCTCTACTATTTTTTTCCAAAGAGATGAATCCTCTTTTTCTCCTGCGATGATCATACTTCTACTTGTTAGTATTGCTGAATCTCTGCCTAGCCGACAATGATCACCCATCTGGACAAAGGAGCTGTTTCCGAGAATAAACCCCGTAATCGTATCTCCTTTGGAGGACAGCACAATGTCATTAATCTTACCAAGTTCTCCACCACCGCGTTCCCAAAAAGATGTCGAGAGGTACTCTGATCCCCAGCAAAAATCTGAAGACGGCAGCGGAGTAGAATGAGACCACTCAACGGAACTCGCCTTATTTATTAAAACAATCTCTTCTCCAAGCAGGTGAATATCATCTGTAGACAACCCGCCTTTCTTGGAGAAAAAATGTCGTGATTTTATTATCCAACCTTGAATCTGTCCAGAAGACAAATCAAATAAAAAATCATGAATACTACCGACTTGTCGACCTTCCAACAATGAATAAACCTGGGCACCAGTTACTTCCGACATCTTTTTCATAAACCGACAATTCCCTTTTGTTACCGTTCTTCTATTAAGTAAATCTTTCCAAATCAATAGATTTAGATATTTTCAACTTATCATAGGGTACAATAATTACATTCTATTAATCATGTATTCATTCCAACAGGATCTTTGGTATTGTCAACCCATGCTCTTATTCTTCGCTATCAGTTGTGTCCAAAATACCATACCAATATTGTATGAAACAGACCACTCGAGTAACAATAGTGGTCAAGTTGATTTGTTGAGTATTGAGATTGCAATTAATGAATCACTGTTAACCGTCTTAGATTACAACGCGACGACAATCAGTGAATCGTACAATTCAATAATGTCTTATTCTGATTCGTCCTGTCCAGCAGCCTATGAGCAAGATGGGAACTCATTCTGGTATGGTCAATGCAAATCAGAGCAAGAAATGACCTATGACGGATACCTCTTTTATACTTCCTACCAAAACCATGATTTGTTTGGTGATGGTACGATTTGGGATGCAACAAGTTTTGCTGGTTCCAGCAATATGCAATACCCAACTGGCGAGAATGCACATTGGGGTGGAAACTCATACATTGCAAATGGGACAAACCCAGAAGGTATGCCAACCTTTCTATCGATTATAAATGGTTCGTTTTGGGATCAAAACGCTGATTCTTGGTTAAAAGATGGGTTGAGCACATCGATGGTAATGTACGCAATTGATTACATTCTCCCTGAGTTTCCCGATGCCACTGCTAATTTCATCCACCTCAATGGATCATTGCCAATCACCAATGGGGAAATTACAGCAATTTCGTTTCAAGAAGTTTCTTTATACTCGGAGACACTCCAATACCCTTGTGAATTAGAACCAATTGGACGACTATCTGCTCGAACAGTTGATTCAGATTGGATTGAAATTCACTTTGATGTTGAAGAAGACTGGACTCTCACTGGGCTGTGTGATGGTTGCGGTTCAGCCTATTTAAATGATCAACTGGTTGGTGAGATTTGCCTAGATTTGAGTCCAATTTTAGATTGGGAGGAAGCCCCGTGGTCTTCTTATTAGTCCTCTCGTCTTGTAAGATGGACTCTGAGCTTTATTCTGTAAAGCTTTCTGATGCCCAGTACTTAAGAAGGCTTTCTTTGGATTTAAGAGGTAAAATTCCCACAGTAGAAGAGATTAATTCGTTTAATGGATCAGAAGGACAAACCGTAGCAAAGATTAATGAATACCTAGTTGACGATGGTTTCCCCGTCCGTATCCGTCATATCTTTTCAGATATCTACGGAACCCAAACTGATATTTACTTCATAAACGCAGCAGATTTCTTGGTAACAGATGATGTCTCATTTCGAAAAAGCATTGGCCAAGAGCCCCTAAGAATCCTTTCGTATGTCGCTGAACATGACTTGCCCTGGTCGACCATTGTTACTGCAGATTGGACAATGGCAAATGAGGCGCTCTCTGCTATATTCCCAGTTGATTATTCTGGTGAAGACTGGCAAAAGGTTCAATATACAGATGGGCGACCCTCGGCTGGGGTATTGAGTACAAACGGTATGTGGTGGAGATACGGAACCACACAAACCAATGCCAACCGACTGAGGGCAAACGCAATCAGTTCAATACTCCTCTGCAATAATTATCTTCAACATCCGATCGATTTCCAACGAGACAGTAATCTATTGGACAATGACGCAATTGGAGAGGCTATAAAGAATGACCCCAGTTGTGTAAATTGTCATCAAACATTGGATCCCCTTGCTGCCCACCTCTTCGGATTCTGGACTTTTATCAACGACAGTTGGATGGAAAATACGTTTTATCATCCAGATAGAGAGCAGCTACACTATAATTACTTGCAATCGACACCCGAATACTATGGAAAACCAAGCGAAAACTTGAGGGATCTCGGTATCAACATCGCAGCTGATCCTCGCTTTCCAAACTGTACAGTTCAACAGCTTACATCTCATCTGTTTCAAGAAGAAATCTCGATGAGCGATATTGACCGAACCTATTACCATCGAGAAGCATTTCTGAAAGGTGATTTAAATATTAAAGCGCTACTGACCTCCATTGTTCAGGATGAGCAATACAAAGCTGGATTACTCAATGACAACCCAAGATCAATCAATGCAAAGCTCCTACGGCTGGACCAATTGGTTTCAAGTATTGAGACGCTTACCGATTTCAAGTGGACCTTCAATGAATACGATATGTTTGATAATGATATTATCGGTTTACGGAGTTTAGCTGGGGGTTCTGATGGTCGTTCAGCAGCAAGCGTCACCACAGTACCAAATGCAACAATGCTTCTGGTTCACGCCACACTCTCTGAACAAGCAGCACAATATGTTTTACAGCAAGAGAGCCCCCAAGAACAATCAGAGCGACGCTTTTTCATCCATATGGATCCCAATCAAAACATTGAAGAATCAATCGGTGCGGCAACCCAACAAATCATTCATCTTCATTTAATTGTATTAAGCGCAAATGTTTCAAAAGATGGCCCTGAGGTAGAAGCAGCTCAAAACCTCTGGAACGCAGTCTTTGCAATCAACCAAGATCCTGAAGAAGCTTGGGCGGCAGTACTCACTGCTATTCTTCGGGATCCAAATTATTTGTTGTATTAGGGGGAACCATGAAACGTAGAGAGTTTATCTTTTCATCGGCAGCCCTCTCTGGGCTCAGTCTATTGCCACAACCCGCCCTGGCCTCTTCAGAAGAAAAGCGTTTCATATTTGTCTTTAACCAAGGTGGCTGGGATCCGACACGGGTTTTCGCCCAGGAGTTCAACAACCCTCTTGTTTCAATGGAACTCTTGGCTGAAGAGAATAACATCGGGAATGTTCATTGGGTTGCCCATCCTGACCGACCTTCAGTTGATTCTTTTTTTGAATCACACCATCAAAAAACACTCCTAATCAATGGACTCCAAGTTCGTTCAATCGCCCATGAGATCTGCACTTGCATTGCCATGACTGGAGGGACAGCAGGAAACAAACCCGATTGGGCAACAATACTGGGCTCTTCATCAGACGAAAATTTAGCCATCCCACATTTGGTGCTTGGCGGACCGAACTTTTCCGGGCAACTTGGAGCACATGTTGTTCAAACTGGTACCAATAATCAGCTTGAAGAGCTTCTAGATGGAAGCATACGGACCAAAAGCAATATCGAACTCCCTTTACTCTCGACACCAACCCGGTCTTTAATTGACCAACACATCGTACAGCGAGCCTATGCTCGAGATATAAATGCACAGTATGGAAAAGATGACCTTCTTTCCGCAGCCTATAAAACATCGATAGAGAATGCCCAAATCCTACAAAACAAACGACACTTGATGAGCTTTTCTTCAAACAGTAGCCTAGACAGCCAAATCGACGTTGCTATCGATTCAATGGCAAACAATATTTCTCGCTGCACAAGCCTAGTATTTACCGGAAATGAAGGACTGGGATGGGACAGCCATGCCGATAACGATGACACCCAATCAGCATTGTTTGAGCAACTTTTTTCATCTCTAAATCAATTAATCTACAAACTGCTCAGCACGGTAGACACCACTGGAACAGTATTGGCAGACAATACTGTTGTCGTTGTATTTAGTGAAATGGGTCGCACAGCTTCGTTAAACGGAACCAACGGAAAAGACCATTGGCCCTTTACTTCGATGATGCTTTGGGGTGACGGGATTACAGGTGATCGGGTTATCGGGACCTTTGACTCTAGTTACCAAGGAAGCAAGGTTGATTTAGACAGTGGAGAACTATTTGATTCGGGCGCTTTGCTTGGAATTGAATCAGTCGGCGCTTCACTACTGGAATTAGGTGGGATAGACTCATCGCAGTTCATACAAGACGCCGACCCACTCTTGGGTATACTTTCATGATTCTCTTGTTGTTGTCTTGTGCCCATGAACAACTTGACACGTCGGATCCATGTCAGATCGTTCACTACAATAATTTTGGCAATAGCTTTATTCAACAATACTGTATCGGCTGTCATGCTTCAACTGCCACAAATAGACAAGGCGCACCGATACATATTGATCTTGAATCCGAAGAGAATATCATTGAATATCAGCAAAGTATTCTTATCGAGTTACGGGAAGAAACCATGCCGCCAATGGGTGGTTTAGATACAGACACTCGCCAAACTGCCGTCCAATGGCTAGAATGTTTGGAGACAAGATGATCCTTCTAACTCTTGCCTGCACAGGACAACATCCAGGATCTGATGATTACGAATATCTGCATTCATTTGAGGACTCCTCCCCGCCCCCTGACATCAATGCCCTTGAAGATATTTTGATGGAGAGTATTGAAGCCATAAAACAAATCAATGTTTTACCCGTAATGGACCTCTATGAAACGTTTTTCTCACAAGCAAGTGACCACTGTCCAAGATGGTTTACCAATAACGATGGCACATTCTGGTCTGACAGTTGCACAGCTAATTCTGGAGTGACATTTCAAGGCGTCGGTTTCATCGATAATTTTACGGATCGCATTGATCCAGATGGAAACACATTGTCAGGGTCCTCAATATATTGTGAGGGCACAATCACCGGCGCTGATGGTCGTCAATTAAACTGCTCTGGAACAGTTCAATACGTTAACGGAGTCAACCCTGATGGAGCACCCTTCATCACCACCTATATTGACCCATATTCCACCTTAATAAATGGAGTTCTAACCAGTTACCCTAAACACAATGAGTTTTCGATAAATACAGAGCAATTTAGCTATACGTATTACAATAGCGTGCTTTATCTCGAAGATGGTATTGTTACTTTCGATGGAAATGGACTTTCTTCCGTTGGAGAATGTACAATTGAACCAAATGGAATACAGAGTATTCAACTGAATACCGCTGATAACGAAGAATGGGTATTCCTTCAATGGCATGGTCCGCAAGATGACCAAATTTTCAATGTTGAAGATTGTGATGGCTGCGCTGATGTGTATTATAAAGGTTCATATCTCGGGCAGGTCTGTGCTGATTTCACATCATGGAATGATTAATTTATGTCATAATAGGCTATAACAAGGAGAAAGTGATTTTTTCATGTCAAGATGACGTCATATTTAATGTAGGATTACTATGCGATTATATTTAATTATTTTAACGGGCTGTATGAATGGCAAGGAACTCTATACAGAGTTTGATTCCAGTGAATCAGGTAAGCAAGAAGTCTTCGGAATACCGAACGTTGATGATGATGATCAGAACGGCCAAAGTGACTGGGAGGGTGATCTCAGTGACAGTGAAGATGATCTAGCAGATCTTACAATTCCCTTTGCTTATTTTAAAAACCTCACTCCTGGACAAAAACTTAATCTGGTTCAAAACACAGATGGCTTCAGGGTTTATCAAAATGGAGATTTGCTTACTGAAAAAGATGGCGACAGTTTTGAATTGGAGAACGAAGGCCGCAATGACCTCATCTTGCAAGTCGAAATGCAAGGGTACAACAGTAGTGGTACACTTTCCCTGGAAAAGAAATCGGGTAACAGAGTTGTTAAAAGTGTCGATATACCACTACAGTCTGCCCCTCTACTTTTGAACAATCACCTACAACCAATGATACAGGTTTATGCCCTCGAAGGAAATTTCTCGCTCAACAATTCCGACTTTATCCGTGGATTTGAAGATGCTCTAGGAGACCAATTTACAAGCTATGGCGTGGGACAGTATGAATGGGATGTTTGGATTCAGGATGAAGTTGAATTTGCAACAGTTTCATCTCCCACCAGAACCATTGATATCGTAATTGATTCAATTCGAGATCGTGGTTTAGACGAATTACCTGAGGACGAGTGGCAAGCACCAAATTTAGCCGTACAAGTATGGGGAGATGGAAACCCAACCTCTCAGGATTCTTTTGGAAACCTTGAAGTAGCTCCTCCAGTGACTGTAGATGGTGTAGAGTACCCTTTCGGTAGAATTTATTTTGGAAATTGGTATTGGGGGAACTCTGCCGAGACCATCGTTGAAGAACTAAACACCTTTCTCTATCAACAGAAGGTTCAAGCACCTTTTGAATTGGATGTAACTTGGCTCTGTGTCGGTCACGTTGATGAGTTCATGACCTTTGTTCCTGACGCTTCTTCCGATAAAGGATTTAAATTGTTGGTTACAGATGTACCGGCTGGGTATGCGTTTCTAGAAAGCCTTGATTCCGCAATGGATCTACCAAAATACAGTAGTGATCACCATTATGATACCATCGGCGACATTCTGGCAGACAGCAGTCTGCGATCACTTAATGAAGACATCCAATTGGATTACTTAGATCCAGCGATTGAAACGTTAAAAACTGAGCTTGGTCTCACCAATGACGATATTATCAAAATCCCAATGTTGTTTGAAGAAGCCTTTGAATGTGGAGGCTATACCGCTACGTTATTTCCGGGAACTGTTAATATGTTGGTGGGTACAAATTCTGATGGAACTGGTGCAAAACTTGTAATACCTGACCCTTATCTTCGATCTAATTTGAATGATCAATCAACTGATCCGTTCATAGAACATGTCAATGCTTTATTACCAGCTGGAAATGAACCCTTTTGGATTGATGACTGGGATGAATATCACATGATGCTTGGCGAAGTACATTGTGGTAGCAATACACTTCGAGAGCCTGTGTCAGAAGCATGGACAAAAGGTCGTCACCTTATGGAGGAACAATGAACTTACTTTTCTCAATAATATTTACCGCAACTGCTGAACCAATTATCAATAGCTGGGAAGAAATTGTCACCCCACCAGACGTGACGGATGCCTATTGGCTTTCTCAACGTCAACTTTTATTGGAAGAGTGCTCCTACGATCTTGCTTATTGCCAAGAAGTTTATACTGCCCAACCCAGAGCAACTCGAAATTCAGAAATTTATCGGTTCAGTAATCCAGAGCTTGCCCAGGCTCAACTAATACCGCTTCATCTGGCTAGATTTTATGATCCGAAGACACCTGAGTATACCCGACTGGCTTTACTGGATTTAATGAGACGTACCGATGGTTCTTGGGAAGATGGTCTATATGACGCCATTTCTGATCCTTCACCATCAATCCGAATCGCGCTGGCTGACATCGCACGCTACGCTTCAAGTGAATTTGCGGAAAGAATATTAAGTACACTCGCTACCGACTCAGACATTGATGTTCAGGCGAGTGCTTTACGTGGTATTGGACATCAGGATTCTACAGAATTCCAAATGCACCTAGAGAATGCCCTAAGTCATGAGACTGGTTTGATCAGATATTCTGCCGTAAGAAGTATCGGCTATACAAAAACCCCAGTCACATTAAATAAATTGACTCCCCTGCTTTCAGACATTGATCCAATGGTAAGACTTCATACCCTTAGAGCTATATCGAGGGTATACCCCGAAGTTGCTGGGAAATTACCCCAGCTTGAAAAGCTGCGAGTGGACTCAGATCCAAAAGTTAAAAGAGAAGCCTATCGTCTCTCCAACTGATGTGATTTTTTAAGTATGCCCTGTTAGAATAACAGCAGACGCTATTTAAGGAATCCAATGCTGTCACTGGTAGATCAATATTGCCCTCATATTCATGAAGCCACGATCACGGCATCTGTTTATGACCCATATAGCCAAACAAAAGTCACTGGAGATGCTGACGGAGTAATCGCTGTTTTCAGAGGCTCTGAATTACGTCCCTTTGTGACTTTTCAGATGGATGGGGCAATCGATAGCAGCTTATCTCTCACCCCAAGAGGCGGTTACCTGGCTGTCGGTGATTCTCAAGGTAGCATTCGGGTTTACGACCTTACAACATTGCACCCCACATTCGAAGAGAGTCGAAGCGGACAAAGAGGTCGCTCTAGGGCATTTCGTTCCATCTCATTGTCACCATCAGGTTCAATGTTGGCAGCGATATCCATCGATGGAATTTTACGGATTTGGGATCTTCACAGTGGAGATAGACAAAACTTCCGTGGTTTCGGTGGTTCTTCACTAGAATTTGATTTGCGTGGAGAAAGACTACTGCTGATTGGTCAAGATAGCCAACCCAAACTATTTGACCTACACCGAAGTGAACTTATCAAGCTTGCCAAGGCTAACACATTGGTTGAACACGCTATTTTCTCACGAGATGGTCAGTATATTTTTGCTGCTGGACCGGGTGGTTTTATCGTTTATCAAACCGGAACGCTGCAAATAATTAATGGAAAAGCGGCTCAGAAATCTTCTGGTATTGTTGCAATAGCGATGCATCCTGCTGAAAATAAAATCGCTGCATTTACCAAAAAAAGTGCCTATGTCATGACCTGCCCAGAACTGGAGATCTATGACACATTTAAACATGGAGCCCCGAATGCCTCCAATGCGGCTATTTGGGATTATGAAGATATCTGGATTGGAGGAAGTGATGGAATTCTTCACTCAAGAGAGAAGAGTATCGGAATCCCACCAACCCATCTTGTCTGTGGTGTCGGTGCTCATCGGGTCACCGCTCACAGCAATATTGTCTCCATTTGGAAAGAGAACAATAGACGGCATCTATTCTCAGTAAAAGAACATATTAAAGACACTAAAATCTCCAGGAATGGAAGATTTCTTGTCATTAGTTACCACAATGCACCTGTTCAAGTTTTCCAAATGCACAATCAAAAACTTATTCTCCAAGGACCAGCAGAAACCAATAATGCAAAAAATGTTTTAATCAGCCCCAAAACGATCGCAATTGAATTGGAAAATGGGGGCTGCTATTGGTGGAATTTCAAAAGCTCTTCTTCACAAGGAATGCAGATTCAGTGGGCCCGCAATATCACCATAACCGGTGGTGGTAATTGGCTTGGTGTCGTCACACCAGAGGGCAGGATTCAGGTCATCGATACAATCACAGGGAAAAAAGTTATTCCTGATCCGAAACCAACTGCTCAAGCTGAAATCGCAAAGCTTTCCTTTGTTAATAAAAGTTCAATCCTCTTAACTGTTGATGCTGAAGGCTACTTAATCTCTTATGACCTTTCTGAGTCCGGAGATGAAGGAGCAACCGGAAATGATATCATTCAAATAAATTGTGATATCGATGACATATGGGGGATAGTTGGTGGGCAAATCGTAGTGCTGAAATTACTTGACGACGAGGGAACAAAGTTTTTGTACTTGGATATTACAGAGTCTCAACCGCCAAAAATAGTAACGAATATCGATGTGTCCGCTACAATCGATCCAGAAACAGGACACATTCTTTGTCCTGCAAAATGTGGTGCAATGATTGAAAAACGTATGATTGAAATGGAAGGGACCTATCAACGACTCCTTGCTGATCCAAAAGAGCACTTGGTTCTTAGAAACCTACCAAATAACGAATGGATCGCCTATCAAGAAACTAGTATTTTGGGCATTAGCCAAGGCGCCAATTCCTACTTGGTTTGATCTATCGATTGGCGATATTGTCTAGGACACCATTAATAAATTGTGGTGCCGCCTTCTTTTTTGAAAGGGTATTCTGTTCACAAAACACTTTGGCCATCTCAATAGCCTCATTAATGCTAACCCTAACCGGTATTTCTGACTCGTATAGGATTTCATAGACTCCGATTCTGAGGATATTCCTTTCCGCTGTTGCCATTCGCGACAAAGACCAATTTCGAGAAGACTTGTCTATCTTTTCATCAATCTCGCTGAGATACTGACATACTCCCCTTACCAGATTAGCTGCAAAGTCCATTTCAGAGGCATGTGGCTTTCGCTTGCTTAACGGTTGTTGATCTACGGCAAGCTCTTCATCTAAACTTAAAGCAGCCCAAAAATAAGTGAGGGCATTTTCTGGATTATCTTTAGAGATATCCACGCCATATAAAATCATCAGCGCATATTGACGAGCAATCCGGCGGCTCCCCATAACTTCTCCTAGATATTTTTCATTAGGTTAACCATTTCAATCGCAGTGACAGCAGCTTCCACGCCTTTGTTACCCATCTTAGTGCCTGCTCTCTCTATTGCCTGCTCAATAGAATTCGTAGTCAAGACACCAAAGCTAACGGGAACACCAGTCTGAAGTGAAACACCTGCCAGTCCTTTAGATACTTCACCAGAAATATAATCGAAATGAGGCGTTCCACCCTTTATGACACATGCCAAGGCAACTATTGCCGAATATTTTTCAGTTTGAGCAAGTTTTTGAGCAACAAGGGGAAGCTCATACGCTCCAGGAGCCCATATTACTTCAACCGAATTGTCTATATCAACACCATGTCTTCGGAGTGAATCTAATGCTCCATCCAGTAACCTTCCAGTGATCATATCATTCCATCTTGAAACAAGTATTGCATATCGCCCTCCTTGATCAATTAAATTTCCTTCTATTACTTTCATTTCCCCTCCGGTGTTGCATTATCAACAGCAAAATTTATCAAATGCCCCAATTCAAATCGTCTGGCACGTAAAAACGGCAGATTATCCTTCGAAACAGGAGCTTGTAGCGGTACTCGCTCTACAACCTTTATACCAAAGCCTTCCAAACCAATTATCTTTCTTGGGTTGTTTGTCATCAATCTCATTTTGGTAATCCCCAAATCAACTAAGATTTGAGCCCCTGTTCCCAGCTCTCTCAAGGCTCCATCTCCAATGGCGTTGGTCAAACCATTGTCAACAGCTTTTCCCAAGTGAACTCTCAACGCCCGAATAACCTCATCGTGATCATGCCCAGCAATATTCATATAGAGCAACACACCACTTCCTTCTTCTTTTATTTTGACCAAAGCCATTTCAAGTTGAAACCATGAATCAGTAGTGTTGAAACCAAAAACATCAACAACGTGTGAAGCGGCTTGAACCCGGGCTAAGATTGGTTTTCCGCTGGACAAATCCCCCTTGGACAGTGCCATATGTAGCTTACCATCACTGATTGATTTGTAAATCTGAAGTCGAAACTCACCGAGATCCCCAATCGTAGTAGGTGTGTCGATCACATTTTCAATCAACACTTCATTTCTTAATCGCCAGCGTATAAGATCAGCGACTGCCACAATTCGAATTTTATGTTTGATTCCAAAAGCAATCAAGTCAGGCATCCTAGCCATTGAACCATCTTCATTCATAATTTCACAAATGACCCCAGCTGGTGTTAATCCAGCCAAGCGAGCCAGATCTACTGATCCTTCTGTTTGCCCGATACGAACAAGAACACCGCCATCCCTAGCGCGCAATGGGAACACGTGTCCAGGTGTAACCAAGTCCTGAGATCCAGTCTTTGGATCTATTGCCGTTCTAATTGTTCGAGCACGATCGGCAGCTGAGATTCCAGTACTTACACCTTCTCTCGCTTCAATTGACACTGTAAAAGCTGTATTGTAAGGACTCTTGTTGTTGGCAACCATCATTGGTAGCTCTAATTGACGAACTTTTTCTTCTGTTATAGACAAACAAATCAAGCCTCTACCATGGGTAGCCATAAAGTTGATAGCTTCGGGTGTTACGGCATCGGCGGCCATTGTTAA
>JACLAC010004940.1_pt1 | contig 14666 bp, 9 predicted proteins | sample 8027881 | NCBI WGS metagenome assembly JACLAC01 (sample SAMN15725517, study PRJNA655200) | protist metagenome | isolation source: fluorescence activated cell sorting (FACS) single amplified genomes of... | place: Spain: Blaines Bay Microbial Observatory, Mediterranean Sea | collected 2016-01-19 | reverse complement strand
TGGAGCCATCTTGCTTTTCGGTAGTAGCTTTGGATTGCGCTACATTTTTTTCAGTCATCGTGGCATTTGCGGAGCTTTTATCAGTTTCAACCCCAGGAACATTACCAGAAGTTATCTGTTCCCAAAGACGTTGCATGTGCTCCGGATTTTTTTGATAAACATCTTTTAACTCGTTGATTAACTTTTCTTCTCCAGACAAACTAATAATACAGGTCCAAGGAGAGCCTATTCACTTGTCGTAGCGTCACAATATTTCATGGCGTGACAGGACCAATGGGGAGATGGTATCGATAGAGAAAGGGCAAAAGAAAAAAACGAAGAAAAGCAAGAAGAGCAAGAAGAAGAAAACCAGCAAGGATGGGAAAAGTATGGACACTGTGGATAAAGTGAAAAAGATTAGTGCAGACGATTACTATTTCTACGCTGTTGAATACAGGGAGTGGCTCCGAAAGTCAAAAGGGGTATACTTTGAAGACCTGAGTTCCTTGGAGGCCAAAGAAAAATTTGTCGGCTTTATTAAGCGATGGAACAAAGGTAAGCTAGCGATTGAATATTACAATGGTAAGATTAGAGAGAAAGATGAAGGTAGACGACGGACCAAATTTAACTGGAATATTAAGTCTACCCACTCAAGCAGCTTAATAAAATAGTCGTTTAACGTTAACGCACGTGTTATGGCAAACATGATTTTATGACTTGCTGTGCAACTTATATCCCAAAGCGTGTGATACTTTTGCTACAACAAAAAAAAAGTTCCAGAGAAAATAATTTCTTAGTTCACATGAGTGTGTGTGTAATTCTAAACATATCTTATATTTGCAAGCATTTCATATCTTTGTGTAGTATTCTACTTTGGGTTCCTTTGATAGTGTAGGTGGTCACTTAGTAACCCTTAAAATCATTTCAAATTATTACAGTTAAGTCATCAATCTATTTATAGATATGATATTCACATACTTTTAAAATGAAATTTACAGTGTGTGTGTGGATTAAGCTTCGTATGTATATCAATGTGTCACACAAATACCTTACTCTAAATGATTCATATCATCCTATGCTCAATTGAAATCTGTCTCTTCACCCTCGAACATAAAGTCACGTAAATTTCCAAAGTCTTCGTCGTGCGCCAAGCTTAATGCCATATTTTTTGTACTAAGCATCGATTTTGAAGTCGCCATTCTTACAGAATTCGTTATTGCACTGCTACCAGTATTTGATTCTCTGATGGATGCATTGCTGGCAGATAAAAGTTTATCGCTTGCATTTGCTGTGGATTGGCCTCTTTTTATCGATGTTGAACTGTCGTCCTGGAGCTGAAGCTGATCACCATCAATCATACTGAGGTGGTTAAATTCATACGAGTGTTTGTTGGAGAACAAATCTACTAAAAAATCAAATTTTTCTTCGCCCCCAGCTAGACAACTATGTAAGTGATTACACGTTAACTTTAACTGTTGGTGCAAGCCCTGCTTCCCTGCTTCATCTATTGCTATTAAAACCATACCGTGCAATAAGTCCATGATAAAGGCGCTTATCGAAGCATTTAATGCACGCACAGCATCTGCCTTTACGCCATGCAATGAACCATTCTTCATAAACAGCCGTTTCAGCCGTTGCGTCGGCAGCTGCTGATCGACACGCCCTACATGCAAAAAGCGCTTTCGTTTGCCTCCAGACGTTGACCTTTTGGGTGGCCTCCGTTTACGATTTCGGGGAGAAGAGAGGGGTGCCCCAAAACTAGTATCGGATATTTCGGCTGACTTCTTTTTCATAGCAACAAAAATATTGCTGATAAAAAGTCATTCCTGATGGAGTGGCGTGTCTTCTGTGTAGTACTCAAGTTGACCTCACGCACATGACGCATCTAAAAAATAAATTTATTATAATAACAACATAAACATAAACAACTACATATACAACAAACAACAACACTTTTAAACTTCTTCTTTTTTTTTTTTTTCTCTCCTCTTCTTCTTCTTCTTTTTGTTGTTGTATGTTGTTGTTTATGTTGTTATAATTTGTACTACTCTTGTACGTCTGCCCGTAGTTATAGTACTTATACTGCTGCTGCTGATGGTTACATTAATAATAAAAAAAATGAAGAGAAAGAAATGAGGATGATGAGATTATGATGATATATACTATATACCATTATTAATTATAATATTATTATACTACTCAAAAAGATAGCACTTGAATTTATTTTAGTATTTTGACATGCCGGATAGGCGACTAATAATAATAATACTAGAGTAATTAATAGTAGAGGAACATTAAAAAAAAATGGAGAAGAAGGGAATGGAATGATGAATAAAAAAAAAAATGCATGGGTCAAATGTTGTAGAAAGGGGAGGAACTCCCAGAATATTTTTTTTAACAAATTTACAAGATATAATGGTGAAGTTTGTTGGCGCTAGGCGCTGCTGCTCCTTTTTTCCCCCTTTTTTTTGGGATTTAAAATCCTCTACCTCCTCTTGACACCCAGCTATTGGAATTTTTTGATGTCCCCATCTCGTGCATTCCATGTGTAGGGCTCTTAGCTACGTTAAAAGATTCATGCGATAGTTGTGAATTAGAATCTTCTTTGTAATCTTGGCGAAGAGGACGCCGGGACAGTTCGCCTATTTGCTCACGCCAAAAATCTTTTCTATTTTTGGGGGGATTTACGCCTTTAACTTTAAATGTTATGTACCCAATCAAGCAAATGATAACCAAGTTCATAAAAAAAAGTCCGAAGCTGTAGAGTCCTTTATGCCAATCTTCCGGTAAATTTGGATAGGTAGCGTAAGCAAAGAGCATGCCAGCGTTGCAAATTGGTGGTAACAATGCTGCACTGATTGCTACTCCAACAAGAGCATTAATCCCACCACTAGATATGGCTAATGCAACGCCTACACCAGATGGTATTGCAACAAAAATCCCCCAGGTGATATCGTCTGGTTTTGACCTTCCAAGCATCTCAAGATTGGTATTAGAAGTCCCTAATGTCAACATTCTGTCTATCTCAGAAACTGCCTGTGTATTAAATGCCCAAATCTCAATGGATGCCACTAAGAAACCAATAAGCAAACAGATGAATATTCCTATTAACTCGTTCCGAATACTAGTAAAGATCATTTTCCTGTCTCCGATAGCAAATCCGAAGGTTACGCCTAGAATAGGGCCTGTGACACCCATAAGAATGTTAAAAATTCATTGTAGCTGGTTAGAAATTTCATGCTATGTAGAAATGTTGGAATCGACCACGTCCACAAAAGTTACAATACATACCCATCAATGGCGACACCAACATCGACGAAATAACAGTTGTAGCACTGTTTCTCCGCAAGCCAACACTTGCAATAAGAGCCGCTACCAGTACAAGAGTCAAATATTCACAAGTCAAATGAGTTTGTCCATCGACAATACCATGAATTTCTTGAAGCGTCATCCGGTCGCTAGAACTGTACGACCTGTTTCCTAAACACTTTGTCAAACAAAAACACCATTTTAGTTTACCCTCTTTATCAAAATTTTTGGCATGCTTTACTGCAGGTATGGATGCTGTGAGTTCGCATAGATCTATTCTTCCAAAATGTAAACCGATGCCGAAAGAGTTTAAGGGTGCTAAAATCAATCTGACCTCCTTGCTTCTCGCCCGGAAAGTCATAATGTGGTGGGTTCTTCCTTCAACCCATGACGGGTCAAATGCATACTCATTTACCAATAGGGCATCATATACAGATTCAGCAAAGCCAATATTTGCACCATCCGTTTGTTTGGTGATTCTACCTGCGCTACGGCTCGCATGAAGATATTGCGCGCGTTCTTTTTCGACTTCCGAGAGTCTTCCTTTCAAATCTTGTTTTTGGCTCAGGATTATCTTGCTTGACTGGGTATGGCTCAGCTCGGGGTTACTGCGGGTTTTGCCATCTTTGCCAGCACTGTCCTTTGGAAAAGAAACCGTTACAAGCCTTAGCCCCGACATATTGTATCAAAGACTTTACTTTGGTCACATTGGATTGTATCCTCAATCTGCGCAGTGTCCAAATTTGCCAAGGCGTACCGTATGTTGCCCTACCCCTAACATCTTTTTAAACGCCTCCTCATTCAACAACCACACCAACAACAAAAAAAAAAAAAAAAATTCCTCCTCCTGCCATGATTACAGTACAGTAAATAATACTACAGTATATAAATAATAACAACCCACCAAACAACCGATAATTATAATGTCCACCATTATTATCTATGATGTTAGAAGATTAATTATACACACTACTAGGTGCTACTACGAGGAATTCCACTATAACTCGTGCTTGTGCTAGCAGCAGCAAGGACTTTTTTTTTTTTTCATTGAAGGAGGAAGAAAAGAAGAAAGACAAAGATAAAGAGAAGAGCTAAAATTTTTTTTTGCTCTTCTGCGCGCGCATGCTGATTTACTTCTTTATTATAACTAGTGCTACTATGTTTTTTAGAAAATTTGATTCTCCAATACATGATAAAATCAGAAATACTGCGAAATCGCGCATCCTGAATGTGATTATGTGCCATATGAACTCATGGATGGCGGAGACACTACTTTATTTAATTTTACTTTTTGTAATTTACACCACACACTAATCTAGAAATTAAACCTCGTCAGTCATCATCACTTCGTCCACCCACGATGAAAACATTTGTGTATTTACAAGCTGTGTAATATATGGAGTTTGGGCGCCTCCAATGAAAGTATTCCGTCTTTCCAGGTAACTGTCTTTCAGAAACACGTACGATTGGCTAGAGTCGTTGCTTGAAATGTTTCGAATACAATGGACCCGGACGTCACCTAAAATACCACTGACGAAATCCTTGCATGTACCTACGCACAACTTTACAATATCCTTCTCGCGTTGTGTGAGCATATAATTTCCTTTGCTGTGGTCTGCACTTTTATTGGCGGCAATAATGGCCAGATCTTCTGACACACTAAGGACTTCATCAGACATTATCATGTGTGTATTTGGAAGCCTCAACGGCGTTGAATTCACAATTTCATTCGTGTCGACCAACAAAAATGTTACATCTTTTAACGATTTCGCATCTGAGGGCATGGAAGATAGCCCAACTAAAAACGGCACTGGTGCCAGCAAAAAGTTCCATAGACGGCTGGGAAGGCATGGAATAAATGTTGCTTGCCACTCAAGTGGCATTAATAGCGCAGTAAACGCGCAAGCCACAGCGTATGATATGGCTGGGTTACTGGAGACGACTGCAACTGATTTCTCCATGAGCAGAGTAGATAATATGAGGATTATATTATCAAACGATAGAAGTCTAAACGTTTCCAAAATTGTCCACGTAGGTGCTGCTACATTAAGCAATTCGGTCTTCAAAAGATCCATTGTAAAAGGCCACGTAATTTGTGAAGAAAACGACATGCGAAACGTTTTTGGGCGTACAATAGAAATCACACTGCTGCTCTTTTCATTGCGATCTGTAGGCTGCCCCGCGTTCGCTACAAATTGTCCTAAATTGGCGCGGTTGTATTGGCTCAAAACTGAGACAATTGCCTGCAGATCATCACTAGCACTGTTTTCCTCTTCTGTATCCTTCATAAAACTATCCATTAAAGCTATACGTTCTAACATCTGAAAATGTAACCCATACATCTGATACTTTGAAACAAAGCAATACGAGCGCCTTATATATAATACTTTGTTCCAGTCTTTCGGTTCATCATTATCTACATTATTGCTTACGCTGCAACCTTTCGATGTTTTTTCAGAAGTGTCACTGACGCTATCAACTTCGTCAGGTTCTTGTTGAACCTTTTCAGGAGCACTTGCCGGGGACTCGATGGAATTTGTACGTTTGCGTACTTTAACCATAACAGGATTTAATGGTAATTCTATCGTCAAAGTTTGCCCAGGTATGGCATTCTCAGGTATTGTAAAAATGCATTGAGTTTCTCCTATGATGACTTTCACGTTCTTGTTCGCAGGTATATTCTCTGGGATCACGTATTTGATTCGCTTCGGTTGGTCAGGCAATTTCTCCTGAGAAAACGAAGCCAAGTCTGGCTTCTCGAAGGGTGTTGGCTTTTCCGGTTCAACTTCACCAAGTGCATCTAACAATTCCCCTGTCTCTTCAAGAATACTGGCTGATCTATCTTTATGATCACTATTGACGTACGAATCATCCCCTGCATTTTCTACAGTTTCATCTACTTCCTCATCGTAACCATCGCTCACAATATTATCCTTATCCAGAAGCACGAATTGCTTCTCTGATTTGTTTCCATACAACACCGGGTGCGCAACGCTCAAGCAAAACCCATGATAAACTTCGTTTGCATCTGTCAATGTGAAGTAGTGCCTATCTTGTAGCAAGCTGATTTGCTCGATGCTTGCATCGTCGTTGTCAACATGAAAACTCTCCACGCCTTCAGGAAAAGCGAAATCTGATAAATTACTTGAATCTAATGCTGACGAACGAAATGCATGACTTTCATTACTCGGATACTGAAAGATAATATCTGCCTGCCAGTGACCTGGGTTATCTATCTGAGTATTTGGATGGACACCAGAAACAAAAAATAATTCAAAGGCCCCAGAAGGAGGATCACTAAAATTCGAATTATTCACACTCTCGTCTAAGCCAGGTGAAGAAGCATTCAAACCTGCAACATTACTGTCTCCAGTATAAAACTCTGGGGATGATCTCATCTTGGCTTCGCGAATTATGAGTTCTAAAGTTGACGCATCATCCATTGTCATGGACCTTTTTTTTATTGATGCCTTTTCCGATGAATTTTCGTTTCCCAGGCTACTGTATTCACCTGTAGTAGCGGAGGTTGATTTTCTCCTCATGCCAGTATTTCGGTTGACAAGCGCCACAGGTACCCCACTACCACCTTGGCTCATTCTTCTGACACTCCCGTCACTGGATAGGCTTGTTTTCCGCAGGCGTTGTGCCTTCAACCACTCTGAATGCGTAAAAACGGTGAAGCTCTTGCGCCTCCCAAACTCTAAATTTGCCGCTTTCAAGTTAGGCGACAGCGGGTCTGCTTTCTCAAGCGTCCCGACAGTTTTAGGGGAATATCTTAAACTGCTGGATTTCACCTGCCAACTATTCCTGCGATTTCTACTGCTTGCCACTGCTGGTGATACGGGGGCAGATCTGTTTTCAGGAGAAACTGATGCTTTTGTGACGTCGAGTCCTGATGTATCAATGCTTATGACCCGATGTGTAGTTGGTCGTATTAATGAGCTGTCGTTACTGCTGAGACCGCTATCTACGCTGGCTTTGGTACCAAACAATCTTTTCCCGTTATTTACAGTATTTTCAGTCTTAGCTTCAGTTATGATGGATTGTTTTTGAGCTATCTCAAGCTCCGTTACTTTACTTCGCAGGTTCTCAATTATCCTTCGTTGCTCCTGTATAATTCTCTGCTGCTCCTGTACTTGCAATAACAAATTAAACTTTGACTTTGCTTCTTCCTCATACTTTTTCTTCCAAGAAGAAGACAAAGATAGCGTCGAGGCCAACGAAGACGTTGTGCCTCCGCCTTTTTTCCGGTTGAGACCAAACATAGTCTTCAAAGGAAAAAGGCTCGGCAAAGTGTCATAGACAGAAAGAACGAATTCCGGCAATGTATTTGCTGGTGTTCCGAAGACGTTGCCGTCTGACGCAGCCGAAGTATCGCCATCGTAGTAATGAGCCATATGAATGGTAGAAGATGATGGATTATTATTTTAATTACTACATTATAACATATTCTTCTTCTCTTCTTCTTCTTCATATTAAAAAAATAATAATTTAACAAAACAGCAGTAAATTATAATGATAATAATTTTATTTGAGTATTGTAGTTGTTTTTTTGTATGGTTGCTAGTGGGGTGGGTGACTATTTATTATTATGGCGGTGGTGGTGTCTCGAAAATAATAATATAATCGCTACTTTGATGATTATTATTAACTTATTATTAGCGAAACCTTCACCACCACACTAGCACGCCTTTTAATTGATGATGCGATGATAAAATTAATAATAAAAGTGACAAAACAAGTCGACGTGTATTCCATCCTATGATGATGCTACTACCACAAGTGCACCTCCTTTGGATGCTACTAGCTCTACCATCGTCGGAGCAGATGAAGATTGCATGCATTGCATACGTGATAGAAGAAACTACTTTAACTTGTAGTTTTGGTACCGGACATCTGGACCCTATCAAATAGTACTTGATAGATATACTACAATACATACCCAGCTCCACTTGGCCGATATTATGATGATTTTAATATCATATAGCACTAAGTAAGGACTGTAATTTCATTTACGTTACAGCAACACCGAAGGATCTTCTTTCCTCCATCACCATCCCGATGAGATGATTGCCTATTATTTTTTTTAGATGATTATGGTGCTAGTTATTATATTATTATTATTATTTTTTTATTATTATTATCTATTTTATTTTTTAGTAGAAGAAGAAGAAGCCCTTCTTTCTTCAACAATGTGGACATGAGCCACGATAAAAGCCCAATCTTCAATGCTTGCTTGCATGGTTACTTCTTTCAACATAGCCTAAGGATAGCCTAAGGATGGCCGGGCGGTCAATTTTTAAGAGGCGGAAACCTTTCGTTGCAAAGCGGAAGAGTAAGGTTTCGATTTTTCAACCTTGGAAACGGAACCCTAAATCTGGATGTCTGGAAGCCACGTGCGTTTTATGTTCGAGGCATTTTATCGCGCTGGACTCGTCACAATTACACTTAGTTGCGCCTTCTTCTGGTAAATGTTATTACTGTAGACAACATGCATCTCTCGCCGACCCAGAGAAACATGATCATTACAATGTAAACCACGCTGTTTCAGACGAGAGATTGTACGATAAAATTGGTGTCGCACATGAGGGGCGTTGGAGAGATAAACCAGAGCAAGTCGACTTCACTTTTGAGGCGACTGTAATAGGGAAGTTAAAAACACCACTACCCCATTGGAGCTGTTGTAAAAATTCAATTAGACTCCCCTCTCAGCCTGGCAATAGATGCCCCACAGTTGCCCGAAGAGAAAATCGGGTTCGCCAAGAAGAAAAGAAAGAAGCGGAAGCGCGATACAAAGCCTATAATTCGCGACTTCACGGTAGAGATAAATTAACAAAAAACATGAATATGCCGAAAATACCAGCGTCGATGATGCGAACTCGAAGTCAAGAGCAGCGAAATAGAAATAAAAAAGATCTTGACGAAAAGCTTCGTTTAAAGAAGCTTGAGGATCAAAAAAAGAACGCAAAAGACTTTGAAAAAGCCTTTGCCATTTCTTCAAAAGAAGTCGAAAGTCAAGAGGACTTCAAAGTTGTTGACATTTCTCCCACCAAAGAACCATTTTTAGATGGAATCAAAATGACCTAAGTGCCAACAATCTTCTGAGACAAATATCTTATAATGCGGGCAATCAAATACTCTTGAGCTGTAAAACTTTTGGCTGTGTGCCATCTCAAAAGTCAGGGACGAATCTATTGCAGCAAGAAAGTGACGATGAAACTCAATTGCAATTTAACGATGGAAACTTGACAAAATCAGTCTTGCAGGGATCGCAATGATATGAGGATCCCACGGGTTTTCCTTTTGAAACTCATGATAATTACAAACGTATTATATGTGTAGTATAGCTACTATAGTTTTAAATTAGTGTAAGTGTAAAATTAGAGCCATGATGTTAGACGACTCTATGAATTAGAATGTAGAGATGGCAAGCCATGTTGGAACATGTTGAATTATTGTATAGAGTAACTTTTCTAATTAAATCTATACTTGTGGCCTTGCCAACGTCTATTGAAAAGGGGTGGATATAATAGTACACCAGTCTTTTTTTGAAAACACTAAAAAAAAGTTTATTTATTATTTTTTAAAGAGAAGTGATTCATTGATCACACCAGCTTTTGTTTTTCTCTGTTGTTCCGATCAAATTGATTGTAGTAAGGATACACTTTCAACTCATCTTTTTCTATGCACACAGTATTGATACTTTGTACTTTCGCAAAAAAAAAAAATCAATTTTATTTATGATATTATTAGTCTATTCATTTCTTTTTTCTCACTTTATATCCATTATAATTACACAGGTATTGCAATCGCCATCCAGGTCAAACAGACTAACGTTTGGTTGGTATGGCGTCAGTCATAGCAGCTCATAAGAATGACGCTAATGCCAAGAGCCCAAAAACTGGAGAGCCAAAGATACCAGGCAATATTTTTGATTATGTAAAGCGATGTTTTTCCAAAGAAGGGCTTTTTAACTCAATCGAGGCAAGAAAGAAAAAAATATCACCGTTTGACAATATATGGACAGTGAAGGCAATCTTTCAATCTTTATCAGAAACTGCTCAGCAATATATTTTAAGAATGGTCATTGGTGGAGCTAAAAAAGCTTTTACTAGTAAAGAGTTGGTCCGGTGGGTCGCAACCAATACTAACGTTAAGGCAGAGCTTGACGAATACAAGTTGATTGTTAAAAATAAAATGCACTCTGGTTTATATAGATTAGAACCTCGTTTCGCAAAAAAGTTGAGGATAATGTTATGCCTAGCAAAGTCAACGACTCCATTCGAAGTTGCCCAAGAAGTTGATAAGCGACAGGTTCACACCCTTGCGGAGAAGAGATACAGAGGGGAGCAGGGAGTAATAACTTACTTACTTTCCGACCAGATTGATGTTGAAGGTGAGGAACTGTACCAAAAGGAGTTCCCAAGTGTATCCTTAAAGGCGAAAACCGTACTCGATGACGCTGCATTGATAGTATATCGATGTGTATGTCACAATCAAGTCAGACCAGACGCTAGGGTTTGCAATAATCCTGAATGTGGCCACAAGCTTCGTCCAGATCATCAGAGATACGACAAATATGGAAGGCCAGATATGTTGCACGAGATCACAGGCACGGGATTAAATTTTATATTAAAATCAGATGCAACTCAGGCTTGGGCTATAGTCTTGTCCCTTCTTGAAAAAGCCTCGACAAGTGTCGAAGACACTGTATCGCTCCTAAACCTTTTTTTCTCACTTGCATACTGTATTCCTGGACAAGCATACAAATCAAAAAAGTTCAATAGTACCCAGAAGGAGTGTTTGAGGCAGTTGTATTCGATCGGTTTTGTAGTAGAGTATCAAGAAGAAACAGAAGATGGCATTTTTTTGCCATCTCATTTTATTATCAATATGCCATTTCAGATTAATTTAAGCAGTAAGTTGAGTCATATGATGCAGTATGATGGAGAGCCAGAACTAGCAGAGAAAAAAAAAGATGCCAGCGTAGAGCAAACTGTTGATGTAGATTATCTACGCATTGTTGTAGAAACAAATTTCAAACTATACGCGTACACACCATCCGTCTTAGAAGAAGCACTGCTGAAGCAATTTATTGTGCAGCGAGACCGTCTACCTAATTTACTCGTTGGCCACATTGAACAAGACCAAATGCTAAAGGCTTTTAGGAAGGGTATAACACCTGATCAAATAATCCGGTTCTTAGAAGATCATGCACACCCAAAAGTGTGGAAAGAAATACCGCGAAATGTCGACGATCAAATTCACTTATGGTATAGGGAACAAGAGCTCGTTGTTGCTGAAGAGGTTGACGTTTATATTGATTTTGATGGCGTAGAAGAATATAATGCATGGGTAAGGTTTGCAGATGAGCAGGAAATATTGAAAGATGTTTACCAGAATAAAAATAATGAACGAACAATTATCGTGGAGGGAGGGACATATAGCATGATGAAAGAATTCTCCAAAAAACGTAAGCAAAAACCAGAAGAGCAGCCAATGATAGTCGATTCTGGCGAGGAAAGCGATGATAATATGGCAGATCTTGATGAGCTTGAAATGAAAGCATAAAAGCTTTGCAGTTGAATGTACGAACTCGTATTTAATATATATCTTGTTAAATTTATAAACGTAATTTAAAATGATTTTAAAAGGTTTTTCTAAGGATCCGGCTTCACTATCGAAAGATCCCAAGGAGTACTCCACATTGCTTTTTACTGTCGATAAAAACGCAAACCCGGTGACAATGCGATTTACGAAATCACATTATTGACTGGCGGCCGGAATGTAGATAGGTGAAAGACCTGGCACATCGTTATCTATATTTTATTTTAAATTAATTTATTTTTGGTCTCTGATCTATTGTAAATGTGTAGGTACGAAGTAGTATACTGTGTGGTTGGTCACTAGTATAAGTACCTTTGAAATATTTTAGAAATTATAGTTTTTTAAAAATCAATAAAAATCAACAATGTAAAAAATATACAAGTTATTATTGTGAATTTTCGTTACAATTCTACCCTAATTCCAATTTTTCGTAACGCAACCCCTAACGGTGAATTAGCAAAAGGTGACTTTTTTGCTGCATCTAACTCCTTTGAAATAGAACGAGCAATGTTCAATCGTGGTAGTGGAGAAGAAATAGTTAATTTGTTGCTTTTTGGTGTGCTCAACGGAGTCATCGCTCTCGCTGCTGGTGTAACAACAATCGTCGTGCCCCCATTTTCGTCTTTCAAACGGATGCAAAGACAGCAATGGCAGAATGTTTCAACGCATTTAAGGCAGAAAAATGCAGTCACAACACCACACAAATAGAGGACAGCACCTGCAAGGTACATATCTTGCCCTTTGATACAGTTCTGATTTGATTCCTCAGATCCACCGCTTTTTATCCTATCAATAACAACGTATACGGTATTGTTTTTTGTGGTTGTGTGACTGAAACCATTATAACCAAAGTCGCGCCCTTCAGATCGATCTTCTTCATTCTGAAGATTTGGAACATCATCGATATCTTCCTCATCGTGTAAATCACTGTCTGCGTGGTCTCCATCAACAGTATTGTGAATACGTGAGTTATTGCTAATTTGTTGAGCGCACGGCCGTGGCTCCTGACATTTCTGTGCATCCGGATTTTTCTGTTTGCAATACGTCCCATGACTATCAGAGGTACAACACCCTTGCGTGTCGCAGTATTGACACTGTACCATACCACACATGTGAGGATCTACCATTGGACTCATGTCAGATCTACTTAACTTTTCAGTTGTATTGCTGTCTGTAATGTTTGTCTCATTAGAGATTTGCCCTCTTATGATTTTGCTTTTGATGCACACCGAACCATTTTGATGGTGTTTACTGTATGATATTGCACTATGATAGTCATCCGGGTTTAACTTATATGTAAGGCATATTTGGTGGCCATTATGATGTTCTTGTACAACCGCCGCTGTGCATTCTGCATCTTTTGCACACCGCTCTTTGCAATAACGAATTGCCTCTTCAACGTTTGGCTGGCCTCCATACTTGGGATTTGAATTGCATACGGTTTTATGGTTCACGCGGCGGCACGGATCTGTCAAAGAAATTTGATTATATTGTGGTGGTTGTCTACTATGAACGTACATCAGCCAGTCGTACTTATTATTACAGCGAAAGTTAGCAGCGTTTTCAAAATTTTCTAGAGCATTTTTTTCGCTAGTATCAGAAGACGTATATGACTTCTTTTGACTTTGACATCTTCTTGGCCCTGGACAATCGTGAGCATCTGGATGCTTCCTCTTGCAGTAAGTACCGGCTATATCTGACGTGCAGCACCCTGCATCGTTACAATATTGGCATGGCATTTCGCCACACATTTCGGGTGGAAATGTATAGAGGGACCAAGAATAGTCAAGTTGCCCTTGTCTGCGTAGGCTGGTCCACTGATTCGGGATTGAATGTTGCTTGCCACAATCCCTAGGAAATCCTATTCCTTGGTCGTCGTAGTTACAGAATTGCCATTTATTTTCCTGGTTTATTAAATCCTGAAATGTCGAGTAGAGCTCAAAATCATTATTTAGGACATTATTGAAACTAGCCCAAGTATTCAGCAATGTATCATATATTGAAAATCCTGGAGGGAACTTCTTGATACGTTTGTAATATATCAATTTGTGCGAAGTCTGGCAGCTTGAGCATTCTCTTTTTAATATCGCACCGACACCATCTCTAAGAACCGTCGAGTTTTTAACAACCTGATCGAAGTTCTTATGCCCTATATCAAAGTTGCCATAGGAACCTTTCTTAATCAAAGTTTGTAGAATTCCACCTGTATCAGTATTTTTAGAAGTTTCATTTTTTTGCATACTGGGATTCAATGCAGACAAGAAGCCATAAAACTCAGCTTTGCTCATCTTCAAGTCCCCCCCTGCATGAACGCGAAATAAGTCCGAAACGTGGGGAGGTGCAGGATGTTTTGGATCGTCAACTTCAGATAATTCGATCATCCCGTCTCTATTTGTGTCGTGGGTAGCTAAAATGTTTTTCCATTGCGCATCAAAACCCGCGGATCTAGAAGAGCTCGATGAGGTCGAGGCGTTCGTTGGTTGCACTGTTTGAGCTTGTTTTGGCACGGAAGTTAGATCTCTCCATGGATGGCTCGTTGGCAGAGCCCGCCTCTGGCTCTGAGTGGCTGTTGGGAATGAGAGAAGCAATATCCACACGAATGTATATATTTCTATTGTTTTAAGCATTTTCATTTTAAATAAAAGCGTAATATGTCAATAGCTGTTGTGCAAATTCTTCGGCTGCTTTGACAAGACGTGGCGATGGGTGAATTGCAACGTTGAAAATTAGTTGTTGGTGGCTTATTATTATTATATGCTCTACTAACTACT
>JACLAC010005902.1_pt1 | contig 14670 bp, 11 predicted proteins | sample 8027881 | NCBI WGS metagenome assembly JACLAC01 (sample SAMN15725517, study PRJNA655200) | protist metagenome | isolation source: fluorescence activated cell sorting (FACS) single amplified genomes of... | place: Spain: Blaines Bay Microbial Observatory, Mediterranean Sea | collected 2016-01-19 | reverse complement strand
GGCGCTTCCTCTATGCGCTCTTATCTGGGACAAAAACTTGAGCAAGAGCTGAAGCTTCTGGGAAAACAACCGTTACGAGTGGCGAAGCTCGGTACCGGAATCGCTCGCCCCGACAGCTTTAACTGGTTTAAAGTGGGGCCACAGCATGCAGAAGAACATCAAGCAAAGCTCGTGATCATTCAATTTATTGGAAATGATGGCCAATCCCTCATCAACCAAGATGGCTCAATAGAAATTTTACTCCGAGATGAAGGATGGGGAGCCGCATATCAAGATCGTTTCGAGCAGCTTATATCACTCTTTCAAAGCAAAGGAGCTGAAGTCGTTGTCCTCGGCATGCCGATGGTTCAAAGTCCAGTTTTCAAAGAGCGCCTCCGAAAGATGAACGATCTTGTTCAGGTCAGAGCAGAGGCAATGGGAGCATTGTTTATCCCCACATGGACTTTTTCGGCCAATGAGAATGGCGGGCTCAGAAAAGAAATTCGGATCGATAAGCACACCTATGCTTTTCGACACTCAGATGGGATCCACTTTACCAAACAAGGCGGACATTTTATGGCCAACGCTATTCTGGAGGCGCTCGAGCAGCACTATGAGCTGTAGCCATTTCTCTTCCTTATAAAATTCGCACCGCTCTTCAATAGCGCTTACAAATTAAGTAGAGCAACCAAGGAAGAGCACATGAACGCTTCTGAGCGCCTACACGAGCTGCTTCAGCATGAAGATATAGAGATGGTTAATGCTGGACTGGATCTATTGGTGCCCCTCTCTACCGACCAGCAGAGCCTATTCCGGCTGCTTAAGCTTGACTCAGTAAGCTCATTCTCGGACCTTCAGGAGCACTTTAAGGAGCACCACCACAGCACCTACCTTGCTTTGTGGACAGCCTCCAAGCTGATAGAAAAAGAGGTGCTCTCTGCAGAGGATTTTCAGTATCTCAACCTTCGAAACTGCGCCTTAACGAGGCTTCCGGAGAACATCTACTGGCTGAGCGAGCTAAGGGAGCTCAACCTGCTCTGTAACCATCTTTCCGAGCTGCCTTCCTCTTTTGGAGAGCTTCGAAGCCTAACCATGCTCAACCTTGAGGGAAATCGATTCATTGAGCTCCCTGATCAGCTTCTTCTTCTACCAAGCCTCACCCACCTCAACCTAGAGGACAACTGGTTCAAAGAGGTCCCTGCTCTACTTGAGAAACTGACCAAGCTCACCTATCTCAACCTCTCAGACAACAGCCTTAGCGCTTTACCTTCTTGGATAGGAGCGCTCGTCAACCTTTGTGAGCTGGACATTTCCTGCAACCCTATTCTCTTGTTGCCCGAGAGTATTGGTGATCTTCGAAGCCTCACCAAGCTCGACTTTTGGGACTGGCCTGAGGAGCGAGTCGGACGACTGCAAGGGCTACCAGCAACCATTGGACGCCTCAGTAACCTGACAGAGCTAAGCATTACCAACAACCAGCTCACCGAGCTTCCCACCACGATAGGAGAGCTCTCCTCGCTAAAGATGCTCTATCTTTCTGGCAATAAGCTAACGACACTTCCAGAGTCTCTCTCAAAGCTAACGCAGCTAACGACCTTAGACCTCTCGCATAATCAGCTCACAGAGCCTCCTGCCTCTATCGAAAATCTTACTGCGCTCCGGCTATTCCGTCTACAGGGGAACCCGCTTACCCACTTTCCTTCCTACCTGACCTCTCTCACCATCGACGCTGCTCAGTGGCCTCATCTCAAGCCACAGCTCAAGATGCTCACAGAGCTCAAGAGATTAAACCTCTACAGCTGCAACCTTGACCACTGGCCAGAGGAGCTTGAGCAAGCTATCCTGCTGACCGAGCTCAATCTCTCCTACAACAATATAGATACGCTCCCTGACCAATTAAGACCTACCACCTTGACCCATTTAAGCTTTGGTGGGAACAAGCTAGATCAGCTTTCAAGCGCATTTCTCTCTCTTACGAACCTCAAGGTCTTGGATCTGAGGAACAACAACCTCAGCGTTCTGCCCGCCTTTATTGGTCGATTTAGACACCTCACTCAGCTTAATCTTTACAACAACAACCTATCAACCCTACCAGATGAGCTTGGATTTGCAACCTTGCTCACCCAGCTCAACCTTTCAGACAACCGGCTTACGGTGCTACCTGATTCACTTCACTCTTTGACAAACCTCGTGGAGCTCAACCTTCAGAGAAATCAGATCACTGAGCTTCCTTCTTATCTCGCAGAGCTGCCTCAGCTCAGCAGCATAAACCTCCTAAACAATCCTCTCTCTGAAGCCACTCGGGCTTGGCTCAGCTCATTTCCTCCAGAAATTAAGATCTTCTACTAGCCCACCTGCTCAATCTTTTCTCTGCCCTGACTAGCTCCAACGATCTAACCTTTGAGGCTTCTCGTTCTCCTCAGGCAGCTCCAATATCAATGCTGCAGTATCCCCAGCTACAAGAGAAAGAATTAAAGCAGCAAGAGCAGTCGCAAGCGCAACCAGTGGAGAAATAAGAACACGGTCCCACTCTTCACGAAGCAAGAATACTCCTCCGTAGATGAGAAGTACAAAGACAAAAAAAGCTGTTGCTGATCGAACTGCTTCTTTTAAACGAACCTCTTTTTGAGGCCATCCTTCTCGTGTTCTTGATAAGAACAAGTAAGCAAAAACAGTTGAAAAATAGAGAATAGCAAGCGGCATAAGCGGACCAACATGCTCAAATACAGAGAGCTGGAAAGCAAATGTGAGGATCAACCCGAGTAGCTGAAAAGGAATAATCAAAAAGGCAGCTCCAATATCCATTGGCAGAACTCGCTGAACGCAGAATCCTCTCTTACTTGGCTATCCCAAAGATTCGAAAGCTCCCACTAGAGCTCACTCTAAATATTTTCAGTCATATCCTCTTCAAGACCCTCTGCTTCCTCGCCTACTGGACTCTCTGCGTCATCAATAGCATCAAGAGAAACAACCTCTCCTGCAGCCTCTCTTGCCTTAATCTCTGTCTGAAGCTCTTGGTGAAGCAGATAGAAGAAAACCACCTCTCCAAAGACTGGATAGAAGGCGATCATGACGCCATCTTTTAAGAATTTCCAGAAGAGTGCTCCACGAGCAAAATACCCTGCACGTTCTTGGTTGTAGATGTCCTCAAGTAAGAACTGAAAAGGCCCCTTCATGTACACAACAAAGGCCAACAACAGCACAACAACGAAGAGAATACCTGGAATAAACGAAGCATAATCTTGAGCATAGGGATACTTAAGATAAGCCATAAGCCGCGCAGTAAAAGGAACCGCTACAGCAAACATTGGGATAATGTTCATCGTCTCTGGATAAAACTCTAAGTAAACACCTGCTGACCAAGCAGCAAAATAGAGACACTCTGAAAAGACAACAAGATAGAACCAAGAGATAAAATAGTGATAGGCAAAGACCAAAAGAGCCGAGCTGACATATCGTGGAAAAGGAGTGTTGGGCTGAGGTAGCTGATCAAAATGAACAAGCTTGTAAATGAAGCTTCTAAAGTTACCCTTAAAAAGGTCATCCCGTATCAAATCCTCCAACATTCGCATCGAGTAGAGGTTGGTAATCGTCTGGGTAAAAAGGTTGGTGAGTGTAAAGACAACCACAATACCAAAGCCAATCGCCACAACGGTCAACATACCGATGACCAGCTCATTAATTCCATCAAGGATCTTAAAGAACGCCAGCAATGGGTTCATCTCGTGAACAACAATGTTGTAGACAAAGAGCCAACCTAAGGTCAAGCCCACACTAACCATTAAGGTCGCGTTGGCTCCTTTTCTAATTTGAGCAAGTTCTCGGTTGCTCAGCCGATTTGAATCTTCAGATGACATTGCGCAAGGCCTCCGATGCTGCAAGCATAAACAAGGACATGATCAATAAAAAGAAACCGACCCAAGTTATTTTGCTCCAGCGCCATATATAAATTCCCTCAAGCGGATCAAGTGGAAAACACTGAACCATCGGGTAAATGAGAAATGCATCCGCCGCAAAAAGAAGCATTGGATCTCCTGTCACTTTCCATAAGTACCACAAAGACATTGCAATTAAGGTGGGCACGAGGAGTCCCACAGAGGCAATTCTACCTCGTTGAGGAATAGATGCATTGGGTACCAACACATCTGAGGTGAGTGGCATAAATGAGAATGCACCGGCAAAATAAAGCTGAATAGCTCCCCCTATTTTGCCTGTTTCGTGTTTGAGGAGCAGCTTCTCACGCTTTGCCCAAAAATTCTGAGCAAAATAAATCACCCACAGCGGAAGGAACATGACAATTCCACCAGCCCAGAGCACCATCGAGCTCCACGATATTTTTCCTGGATAAGGAGCAAAGGTATAAAGCCACTCTAAAGTCTGATCTAAAACAACCAACGACCTGTCGAAAGCCGTTGGGTTTTTGTTTTTGCTGTCCCTACTTCCCTCTGTTGGGTCAATAATCTCATTGTTGGATAGCTTGAGGGCATCTTCAAGCTCCTCTCTCGCATGGACAAGGATAGAGCGCTGGCTGATGATCTTTGTCTCTAGCTGGGCCTGAAGGGAAGGTGTTCTTTCACCCTTTAGCTGATGGCGCAGATCTTCTAGCTCTTCTTCTTTTTCTTTTAATATCTCTTGTTTTTCGTAGGCTTCAATAGCCAACCCTCGAAGCTCTTCAAGCCGAACCTTTTCCTCCTGCTGTTCTTGAGCAAATTTAACCCTCGAAGCATCCGCATCAAGCAGCTGCTCAAACGGCTGTCCCAAACCAATAACGATAATCCAGCTGGCAAAGAGAAGCGAGGAGGCAAAGAGAAGGCTTTTAATGTTCTCTGTGGGTAAGGTCTCAGGGTTGAGCTCTTCCTCTTCTGTGAGCGTATTTTTCATTACATTTTTTGTCTGTGAGCGCCCTGCAGCTCGGATCCCTGAGCGAAGTGCTCCTTTTAAGGAGGCACGCATACCTGCTCGAGCAGAGGTTCGAACGATGGTTCGCAGAACCGTTCTTGAGACCGTACGAAAAACGACGGCAAGAGCAAGTGCAGCACCCGCAGCACCTTCTCGAGCCTCTCCAAATTTCTTGGTAAAAATATCGTACTCATGCTCAATATAAATCATCGGAAGCAAGAGCACGATCAAGCAAATAATTGAAGCAACAAAAATCTCTTCTTTTTTTCTTCTGGCGCTTAACGGTTTGTAGCTTGGCCCCTGCTCTACTGTGGCCTTAGAAGGGTCAGCTGCATCACTCTGCTCACCTTGCTTCTCAACATTCTCTTTGCTCATGCTGCCTCATTTAAGCTCAATATTTCGAATAAAGTAACCATCTATTTACTCAGTACTGACTTGGTTTGAGATACCAATCTTGCCCACCTGTAAGAAAAGCACACATAGATGTTGTGTCCGCAGAAGCTCATTGCTCGATATTAATACAGCACTATTCACCAATGAAGGACCGAAAAATAGTAACGCATCAGTAAAAAAGATTCCAGATCTCAAGGAGAGCAAATCACAACTTAAAGAGGTAATTTATTTCTCATGCTGATTAAACCATCGCCTCCAAAAAAATAATCGATGGCCGAAATACTGATCTTTATCTGGCTCACCTGCAGAAATTACCTTCGGAGTAGAGATAGCTCTCTGCTCAAGCAGGCTTGCTTTGTATCCTGCTTTGGAGAGCGCATAATAGATATGGGAGAGATCGAGCTCGGCCTCACAGCTCTCTGTTTCGTATATAAAGTGACTCACAGGAGGCTGATATGTTGTTTTTACCGAGCTGATACCGGGCTGCTCTTCTAATGCTCGCGACACGCGCTGAGGACATGCGCTACTTCATGTCATTCCCTCAACAGCAAGCTTTATCTTACACTCTGCAGCCAACGCAGAGAGAGCAAATAACCAGATGAACATGGGCTCCTCCTAAGCCTCATATAACCGATGCGGCTCAACAGCAGAAGCACGAGAGTAATGATGTCTGGAGCAGCGTAAAGAAAGACACTATTAACAAAGGCTTCTGAGAACTAGATGTCGCCTTACAGCTTGGACGCACTCGCTAGTGGGCATTCACAAATCTCGGCTTGAATGAATATTCATAGAGATGCTCGGGTGTCTCGAAGGAAAAGGGTGTAGCTCGAGGTGTGAAACATCAGCTCAAACACTCGGTTTTTAACTTCTCATCAAAGCTCTCATATTTATTTTGGCTGTCATTAAAATCTACACAGAAAAAGAATTGAACATATTAAAAAAAAGTAAGATCATCATAAATAAGTAATTTTTTGTGGAATTGGCACATGCTGAATGCTTCAGAAAAAGTATGTGATTGAATATATTTGCTCTTCTTTTTTTCTGGGCTAAACATAAGGCTAATTCTTGGAGCCATCATGGCCGCTGCCTCATACTCTTTCGTAGCCGAAACCCTTCTCCCCACTCATTCTGGCTCTTGGAAGCTACGAGCTTACCGTTCAGATGTAAAACAGCTGGAGCCTATTGTTATTTACGACCATTACGATCCAGAAGAAGCGCCATTTGTTCGTGTACATGACGCCTGTTTCACATCTGAGACGCTCGGCTCACTCAAGTGTGACTGTAAAGCTCAGCTCGATTATGCACTAAAATTCGTAGAGCAGCATGGAGGACTTGTAATCTACCTTCAACAAGAAGGTCGTGGTATTGGTCTGGCAAACAAGCTTGCAGCATACGCGCTGCAAGAACAAGGTCTTGATACGGTCGATGCCAACAGGGCCTTACACCTTCCAGACGATGCTCGAGAGTATGATGCTGTTGCGGATATCTTAAATGATCTCGGAATCACTACCATTAGGATTTTAAGCAACAACCCCACTAAGATCTCTCGTATCGAAGCTACTGGCGTCACTGTAGCAGAGCGAATCCCCGTTATCATTGAGCCAAGCCCCCACAATAAAAAGTACCTAGAGACCAAAAAATTACGAATGGGGCACCTGCTTGCACCCTCTGCCTCTTCGAATGAGACAGAATAATCTTTTCTGATTCGTAAGTGAATGTCAAAAGAAGCCCCCTTTTTGAAAAATGAAGGAAAGAGCTAAGAAAAGAAATTATAGTTTCTGCAAATGACCCTAAGGAGCTAATAATGAGATTTCATCTGATACCCGCTTTGTTGCTGTTAACAGCTTGTCCAACCCCACCAGAAGATGTTCCTGGTGCCTCTGCTACTGCAAACCAAGCAGGAGGCAACAATGCTGGTCAAGGAGGACGACCACCACAGGGGCCGAAAGGTGGACCTGGGGCACCTGGCGAGGAAGGACAACAGGGTGAAAATGGTCCTGGAGGAGCTGGTGGTCCTGGAGGAGCTGGAGGAGCTGGTGGTCCCGGTGGCCCTGGTGGTCCTGGCGGAGAAGGACAACAAGGAAGCAATGGTCCTGGACAGCAGGAGCAACAAGGAAATATTCCCTCAGACAACAGTGGCGGTGGCCCTGGTGGAGAGGGACAGCAAGGACAGGAAGGACAACAGGGTGAAAATGGCCCTGCAGGCCCTCCTCCTGAAGGTGATGGCGGCCTCAGCGATGGTCCTCCAAACGGACCCCAAGAAGACGGTGCTCAGGGCAGTCAACAAGGCGGTGGAGCTGGCGGTGGAGCTGGCGGTGGAGCTGGCGGTGGAGCTGGCGGTGGAGCCGGTGGAAACCAAGATGGGAATGGAGGCCCTCCTGAAGGTGCCGATCAGCAACCATCCGGACCTGTTGAAGGTCAATTACTGATCAAGGTCGATAGAGAGCCTCCTTCTGGTCAAGCACCACAGATCTCACAAGAAGCACTAAGCAAAGAAGACCATGTCACCTTTAAAGGTGAGGCCATCTGTGAAGACTGCACCGGAGATCTTGTCCTTCGAGTTGTTAAATTTCTTGGGCCAGAAGATCAGCCATCTGTTGATGATCTGCTCACAGTCAAAAAGCTGGGAGGAATCGGTGAGTTCTCGGTTCTTCTACCTGAGAGCGAGGACCCAATTATCTTTGAGCTTCTCGTCGATGAGAATCAAGATGGAAAACCCTCAAAAGGAGAGCGTTTTGCTGTTCTTGAGATTAAAGACAAGCTCCCCACCAAGAACCAATCTGGGTTTGAGCTTAATGCTACCGAAGGTGATCTGGACAATGCTCCACCACAATAGCTAGCAAGAGCATCGGTCCAATCAAATGAGCCGTTGACTATGTAAAAGCATTGCGCAAAAAAAGAGATGGTTTACACCATCTCTTTTTTAATTCTCGTTGCTTTGAGACTACTTGAGCAGCTCTGCAGACTTAATGTAGTCAAGCTTTGGAAAGCTCTCTTTCAGATAAGGGTTACCCTTCGTCTGAACATACATTTGATTGGGACCTCGACCTCGAGGAGCTCCTTCACCATATCCAGTGTAGAGCTTATCAACAATGCCCATTCCACCTTCTTGCTCCTCTGATATCTTTCCGATCGGCGAAAAGCCCATCTTGTCGAGATTCGCATTGTCATTGAGATTAATGAAAAATTGAGTTGAGCGAGAATTAGGGGCACCGCTCTTTGCAAAGGTAAGCATCCCTCGCAAGTTCGACTCAACAACAGGATCATCTTGGATGTTCGCAGAGCGCCATTTGTTGTTCACATCTGGGTGACCATGAATACCAAATTGAACCATAAAACCCTTGATAGCTCTGAAGAACGCAACGTCTTCAAAGTAGCCAATCTTTACCAAATTATAAAACCTATCAGCACCGACTGGAGACCATGATCGGTCTACATCGATAACAAAATTTCCCTGAGTGGTTACAAAGCGAACGGAAAACTTAGCAGGAGCCTGTTCTACAGCTTTTTCAGGAGCAAGAAGCTCCGGAGCGGGATCTGCAAGCTCTACTTTGACTGCCTTCTCTTCTTCTTTACCCTCTACCTTACCCCCTGATTTTTCACTTTTCTTGGCTGATGAAGCATCAGTAGCATCACTGCTTTTATTGGAAAGCTCTGTGGATTTTTGATCGACATTTTCAGCTGGTGCAGGTGTCTCACTGGCACATGCCAACAACATTAAAAAAGGAATTGTGCTCAACATGTTGCCTCCTAAAAGCAATGTATTGAAGAATTATCGATGAGCTAATAACAGATCCGGATCTTTCTTGAGAAAAAACCTCCAACATTTCATCTATTCACCCTTCTCTGCTTGAGCTCTTCTGTGACGACGCACACCTCTTTCATAAGGCTCTCTAAGCCAACGAGGAAGATTCTCTCTTTGTGCATCGATCACCTCTGCTACGGCCTCAGGAGTAAACGTTGCCCAGCTACGTATCAAGGCGGCAATCGCCTTTCGTAAGGTGTGATTCTCCTCAGTAACAAATGCAGGAAAGGCTCCTTGAAGAAGTTCCTGAGCTGGAGCTTCCACAAAGATCACCTGCTCGGCTCCGAGATGGGCTCTTAAAGCGGCAACATGTGCACCTTTTGGAGGCTCTGGAAGAGCTGCCATTAAAGAGGTAATCCAAGCTCTCTTTGCGTAGACTCCTGACCACTGTCTATAATGCTGAGCATTACTCCCAACATGCTGAAGCTCTAGGGGCCCTAAGACTGTCCAGCCGAGCGCATCTGCACTCTCTACATCATCGATAAGCCCAAGCCATCTTTCTGCGAGCTCTGCAGCAAGATCAGGCTCACTCAGTGCGGCTACCGAGAGCAAACCAATGGCGATCATTCCATCCTCATGAGCTGTCATAAACAACCGATGTAGCTGCTCCATCTCAGACTTAATATTGACCGTAGGGTCTTCTTCGAGTAGCTCTGCGATAAGACGTGCTGGAGTACCTCTAAATCCCCTCGTTACCTTTGAGGCACGGGTTCTCTTTTTAGACAATTCAGAATCGGCATGTGCAGAAAGACAAGAATCGTAATAAGTAAGTGAGTGCAAAATGACCTTCCTTGGTTAGCTTTGCTGTCTTGCATTACTACTCTTGTGGATTCTTACAAAATAAGGCCCACAAAGAGTATGGTTAATGCGCTCAGAGACAAGGTTTATCGCGTTTTAGACCAAAACGCATTGAACCACTTTGTCTCAATTTTTAAATTTCGATAACTCAGCCCCCAATTGAACAAACTTAAACAGCTCATTTTGAGCTAAGTGCACTATTAAGGAGAAGACATGTCAAGCCCTCGTAGATTTGAAAAAAAGCATGGAAATAGAGAGGAGTTTTGGACCATTAGAAGAGAAGGATTCTTACTCTTTACTGCTAATGGAAGAATCGGTGAAGAGAGTAACAATTTTGAGCGGGCAGAGAATTTCTTCTTAAAGATAAACGATAGCCGTGACTTTATTGATCCAGAGATCAGAGAAGATCAGGCAAAACGTGATGCTGAGACAAAAATGGATCAGATGATTCAGAGTAAGCTGAAGAAAGGTTTTCTCGAGGTTGATAAGCCCTCTAAGCCAAGCGATCAGCTCGACTTTCGTTCTGTTCGACTGGTCTCTCTAGAAGGAGGACACTCCCTATCGATTATTAGAGAAGAGTATCAAAAAGTAATCGACTGGCTACTCGGCCTAAAATTACTCAACCGATATCTCAATCTTCCCAATCTGAAAAAGTGGGAGCATCGTGCTCTACGTCGGCTTGGACTTGAAGAGCTCGACCCAGAAGATCAAGATATGCTGAGCGCCTTTACTGCCACCATTCTTAAAATCTCACAAGGAGATCGCTCTAAGTCTATCTCTGCAGATGAGGTTCCAGCAAAGAAGATGCTTGAGCCTTATCGAATCGTGAACACTGACGAGTGCACACTAATGTACAATAAAATCAACCAAGATTTTATTAAGCATCCCTCCCACAGAAGAACAGAGCGCAATCGTTTCTTTGACTTTCTCACCCTTGCCAAAGACAATGGCGGATTTGAAATTCATCTCGCTAAAATGGTGTTCACCACGAAAAAGAAAACTCGTCTCACCGAAGAAGACGGCGTCTTTACCATTCCCTACATGATCTTTGATAAGGATCTCTGGGAATCATTTATTGCCATGTTGGTCGAGATCAACCTACTTGAGACAGCCCCTGAAGAACAAAGTGACTACCTCTACAACGATCCCATCGATGCTGATGAAGACTACTCTCCTTTCCACGCTCTGCTTCAAGACTATGCAGCAAAAGCGATAAAGCTTCAAAGTGCACGAGAAGATGTTCTCCTCTCAGAGAAGCTTAATGCTCAGTGGCGTCAGATCCACCTTATTACCGATGAGGATCGACAAATTGAAGAGTTCCCTCTTCCTGTGCCCGAAGATCCTGAGTACCCCCTCTTTGTCACCTTTATGAGAGAGTGGAGCAAGAAAACGCTCAAGATCCGCTCTGCAGGAAGCAGCTCAGGAGCTATCCCTGAGTATAAGCTAAAGGATTGTAACCGTTGGATTCTGAACAAGAATGAATGTACAGCACTCTTAAGCGGTATTGCTGAGGCTGGTGTGGCCTGCTCAGATGAGCTCATCAAAATCCTTGAGCTCGGGGTCAGTAGAGATGGTCTAATTACCATTCATCCTGATCTAGAATATGATCTCTATGATTATTTGAACGACACAGAGGATTCTGAAGAAGATTCTGATATGGATTCAGAATAACCCCTGCTCTGATCACTCCGATCGACCGAGCAGCTTTTTCAAGCTAGCAAAGGACTGCTACAGCTCAGATTTTGGGCTGTAGCGCCTCTGGATTACAAGGATGAGCAAGAAGCAGCCAATCGAGTGGTATCGCCCAACCCCACTCTTCCTCGTCTTAAAAACAGCAGCCTTCTCTGGAAGTGTGATGATTGGCGGAATGCTCACGATGGCACTCGGTCTTGATATGAGCGGTCGTTTTCCCGAGGAGTGGAGAGCTACTGCAGTCGTTACAGGTATATCCTTGGTCATCATCGGTGTCTCCTATGCTGCCTTTCGAATATGGGAGCTTCTACACAGCGATCACTTTGTGCTTGAGCTCAGCAACAAAGGAATTTCGATCTACGAAGAGAACGAAGAAACATTTTATCCTTGGCAAAGCTTAAAAAAGACGACCCTTGAGGAAAAAAATGTGGTCCTCTATATCAATGAAGAGCGGATTCCTCTCGCTTATCAATTTTTAGGAATCTCTTCGGTTAACCTCGCTGAGCGTATTAACGAACAGCAACGTAAGTGCTTGCTCGGTGTTCATCGATAATGCAGAATCAAATTACGAAAAAAATATCTACCTTTATGACAGCTGGAGGGGACTTCAATACCCTTGCGCTCGAGCTCTATCGGTGGCAACTGCGACACAACAAAGAGTACAGTCAGCTCTCTGTACTCTCTCCGGAGGTGACACATTGGTCAGAGATTCCTGCCGTTCCCGTTGAGCTACTTCGCTATCACCGCTTCTCAAGTTTTGAGGCACCCTCACAGGTCATATTTAGAACATCTGGCACAACTACAGGGCTTCGTGGAGAGCACCACATGCTCAATACCGAGCTGTACGATCAAGGTGCACTGCTTCAGCTCCACGCACAAATAGGCCCCCTTCCTCAACGTGGCCTCTCGCTCGTCTCTCCCTCTCCTGACTCTTCGCTGGGCCATATGTGCCGGTTGTTTGTGCCCAATTTGGTAGAAGGATTTTCGCTAAAGAATGGTGTTGAGCACCCCCTCTGCATTCAAACTCTACAGAGAGCAAAAGAGCCACTCTTCATTCCTGGTACTGCTTTTGCTTTTGCCGAGCTTTTTCGGAAAATACAGAGCCCAATCACCCTTCCAGAAGGTTCGATTCTGATGCTGACTGGAGGATTTAAGGGACACGCTGTCCAGCTCTCTGATCAAGAGCTTTATGAAGCCATCCATCACCTCTTACCTGGGTGCCGTGCAGTAGGAGAATATGGAATGAGCGAGCTTAGCAGCCAGCTCTGGTCCCATGAGCTCGGAGGACATTTCTATCCTCCGCCTTGGCTCAAGGTTCTACTCACAGATCCCGAGACAGGCTTAAGGGCAAAGGATGTTGGCCTTTTGCGGTTTATCGATCTCGCCAACCACCAGAGCATCATGGCAATTGAGACCAATGATCTCGGAAGAATTCATGACGATGGTGGTGTCGAGCTTCTTGGACGTGCTCCCCGCTCTAGAGCAAGAGGATGCTCAATTACGGTCGAAGAGCTGCACGGAATGGCTGCAACTCCTCTCTCACAAGGTCAAGCCACCAATACCAAGCCACAATGGTTAGATATCGATCTCATTGCTGCAGAAGAGCGAGCAACAAAAATTCTCAGCTTCATTGGACAGCTGGATCCTCAAGTAGTCGCTCAACGGCTACAGCTCCCTCTACCTCATGTCATCTTTGGGCTGGAATACCTCAACAAAAACCTCAGCGTTGAGGGAGCTGTTTCACTTCTAAGCTCAGCACCCGTAGCTCCCTTTTCAACAGGTATGGTTATGGCTGATGGCGTCTTTACTGCTGGTGTGGAATGGATCACTCTTATTCTCAGTGCCGGTAGCAGGCTCATCTTAAAAACAGAGCCGAGCAGCGTTGGTTTCTATAGCTTTCTTCTTGACCACCTTCGAGAGCTCGGTCTACCCTGTTACCACACTGCTCAGCGAGAAGAATTTCAAGCTGTGCAGCTTGAATCGATACTTGCATTTGGAACAGATGCAACCATTGAGCAAATTGCAGCCGAGCATCCTGAAAGTCATCTTTGCGGCTTTGGCTCTCGTTTCTCTGTTGCAGCAACCGATGGAACACAGCTTGATCGGCTGGCAGAGGATCTCTTGGCCTACCAAGGAAAAGGATGTATGTCTCCTTCTTGGATTCTGAGCACCGACCCTGACATTGGCCCGAAGCTTTTAGAGGCACTGCACCTTAAAAACCAGCTGCTTCCTCAAGCTCCTTTACAAAACCCACAGGAGCGTCGTGTGCTGAGAGCTCTTGCCCTGCTCAATGGTCAACTTCACACCTCCGGGCAACATGAGCTCTACGAGCTCCCCTCATCTATCATCCCAAGCGTACATCTCTTGAGTGCCCCCCTGCTCTATCTCTTTAAAAATAGAGAAGAGCTCGAAGCTTGGCTTACACCCTATCGAGATCAGCTCTCAACACTCGGATGGGGATTTGAGGCCCAACCAGATCCTCATCTGGCTCCAAGAATTGTTGGTCTTGGAGAGATGCAACACCCACGGTTTCCTCGATATCACGATGGGGTACATATGTGGGACTCCTTGCTCCCGCCCCATCTACGGGAGCAGTAAAGAAGAGAAACGGTCACTCTAGTTAGAGATATCTCTGGGTGCTAATAACCCTTTGAGCTGTCTGTGAGCCTCCTCTCTAGACGTCGTTGTTGAGCCATCTAATGATCGCAATGAGAGCCCCGATTCTCCCAGCGGAAGACCAAAAACATCTTGGTGAAGCTGATCGATAAGGAAAGAAGAAAGCTCGTGATCACTCAGCTCCTCCTGATCCTTGGCATTTTCTGGGGTTTCCTCGCTCTCTCTCTCTTCTTTACGCTCCTCTCTCCCCTCATTTTGAGCCGAGCTTTCGAGCCTAAACCATTGCTCATAAGAGGCGCGGTTCCCTCTATCCACATAACCAGAGCACCCGAGCTCTTCGCCCATCCTTCCGATTAAACAAACACGAGGTAGCTCTCCTCCCACAAGCTGAATTGTGAAACCATTCTTCTCTTCTGTAAAACGCGGAGAGCGCAAGAGCATCTTCTCAAGCTCAGCTGAGTGTAGCCCTCCTTGATTCTTTACAACAA
>JACLAC010021607.1_pt1 | contig 14680 bp, 13 predicted proteins | sample 8027881 | NCBI WGS metagenome assembly JACLAC01 (sample SAMN15725517, study PRJNA655200) | protist metagenome | isolation source: fluorescence activated cell sorting (FACS) single amplified genomes of... | place: Spain: Blaines Bay Microbial Observatory, Mediterranean Sea | collected 2016-01-19 | reverse complement strand
TGGACGTTCGTCAATAGCAAAAACACGTACATCTTTGAATCGGAAATCGAGAAGATTGATTCAGTTTCCGTTGGGCAGGATACCTTGACTATCAAGGACGTCCTTGGGGTCCAAGAGAGTTTTGCATTCGTGGCTGATGCAGTTGAGTTCCATCGAAATATCATTTCGCAAATGGAGAAGAGTTCCCCCGACCCCGAAACTGAATAGCATTCGCCGTTATCCTGTCGTTGCAGCAGAAAGATGTTTCCAACCCTTCTTCTATACCTCCTTTCCAAATAGATACTACTCCCGTTCCCTCATCACCTCATTCTTACTGAAACAATACGTATTTGGGGATATTTTTTGACTCTCTCACACGACTTCTTTCCAAATAGGTATTGAGGTATAGGTAAGGTGATTGGAATGGATTGTAGATTGATTTAGGGGGTGTTTTCGGTAGTTTATTGAGTATGGTTGTCGTATCTTGTCTGCCAAACCGATTCGGTATTTTACTCTTCTATGGTGTATGATTATGAAACAGCTATTTGGATTCTTGATGATGGGGTTGATGGTGAGTGTTGTTGGATGTGGTGGAGATAGTGATAATCCTACGGGACCACAAGGACAGAAGTTAGAGATAAAGCCCCAATAGGGAGATACGCTTTGACGAGCCAACTAAATTTAGACCAACGATTAAAAAGACCCTACTCGATAGGCACTGGCATTCCTAAAGGTGGCCACGCAGAAATAGAAGGATATTTGGAATCCTTACGAGTACAGGGATTCTGCCTTATTGAAAGAGTGATCCCGGAAGATAGAGTGAAAGATGTGCGTGAGAGCGTTCTCTCCGGACGTCAACTACTTGAAAAAGATCGTGAACGCGAGCGAGAAAAACGCATCGAACTGGAACGATCGAGACTGGCCGCTGCTAATGAAGGAAAGAATTCGGCGGATATTGATGTCCCTGAATCCGTTCGACCGCCTGCTGCACCGTACGCCGAATTATGCGACATAGCCCGCAACGAGATGTTTGCAGAGTATTTGGCAGAACCACGTGTTTTGAACGTCGCTAAGGCTATGCTGGATACCCATGTTCGTATTGTTCAGACCGAAGTCAACAAATCGTCCCATCCCTGGCCGGATAGGCCGCTGGACGAAAAACAAGTGCGTACCCGTAGTTGGCACTCCGACTGGCCTCACGACTTGACGGCTTATGTCCCGAATCAGGACGATCCGTGGATTCACTGTGGCGCGATCGCCCAACCGTTCCCGGACCTTTGCATGTGTTTGTCTACCGTGTGGTATTTGGGTCCTGAAGACGTGACGCCGTTCAACGGAGGTACGTGGGTTGTTCCTGGATCACACAAAGACCCCCGCAACCCCCGCGGCCCCGGAGACGGCGTTGATAGGCGTGGGCCGATCCCCGGAGAATTTCAGGTTTCAGGTCCAGCCGGCTCCGTCTTTATGCAAGACACACGAGTCTGGCATTCAAACGCCAGAAATCAAAGCGAGCATGAACGGACGGCAGTTGTATTGCGCTATGCGCCATGGTGGCTTTCCGGCAACGAATTCGGACAAATGCATTCTGGAGGACGCGCTATACGAACGTACGTGCCCAAGGAGGTTTATAACCGTTTTTCGCCGAATGTCCAGTTGCTATTCAGGCATTTGGCCGAAGGCGTAGAGGACATTATTCAGCCCGAGAACCAAGAAAAAGCGTTTCAAGCAATGGGTATAGACGACGATCCGGACAGTATCGGCGACAACAGTCACGTAGTCGCCGGTGCCATGACCCCCGAGGAATGGCGCAGCTTGAAAAGCAAATTTTAAATTGGTCTTTCCGTAATAATCTTTAAACGCTGCCGATACCCATAGACCCGACCAGAGTCGCATCGACCGCCACCAGATACCCATTCTGGCCGTAGATCGCCATGTCCTTGCGTCTTATGGGCCAAATCCAAGAAGTTTGGATAATTTGCCTGTTCGTGTGAATAGGTGTGGCGTGACCTCCGATAGTTGACCCAGTTTTGGCGTGAGTCTCTGTTAGTCCGCATGGAGGACCCTGATGAAAGGCAAAACGCATAGTACTGAAGAGATTATCCGCATTCTGCGGCAGGCCGATGGGGGTGAAGTATCCGTCGGCGTGAGGGCCTCAACGTACGCCCAAAGTCGACGAAGATCCCCCGTCGCGGCGTGTCGACCGGCCTGCCCACCCAGGCGACGCATCAGCATCATGTTTGGACCTGGGACTTCCTTTTTGATCGGACCGATAACGGCGGCACCTTGAAGATGATGACGTTGCTGGATGAGTATACACGCCAGTGCTTGGCCATTCGAGTCGAACGCCAGATCACATCGGTTCACGTGTTAGAGGTCTTGGAAAAGACGATGACCCAGTACGGCGTGCCCGGCTATATCCGCAGTGACAATGGCTCTGAATTTATCGCCAATAAAGTCCAGGCATCGCTAAAAGATCACCACGTAAAGACAATTTACATTGATCCGGGCAGTCCCTGGCAAAATGGCTATATCGAAAGCTTTCATAGTCGATTTCGGGATGAATGCCTGGATCGAGAGTGGCTGTTGAATCTAGGCGAAGCCCGTGTCGTCATTGAGGACTGGCAACAGCATTACAATACTGAAAGACCGCATAGTCGACTGGGCTATCTCAGCCCGGAAGAGTTTATACACACCAAAATACTCACACCCTAATTGGGCCAATTCTTAGGTCCCGCTCAACGGTACCTATACCTCAAACCTATTTGGATAGAAGTCGTGTGAGAGAAGGGAAATAACCTTGAAAATACCTATCGTTTGTCGGTTATGAGGTCAATCGCGAAAAACCATCAAACCTGACCGGTCGTCTCGTCTGTCGCGGTGTTGGTCGCTGCAGCTGTCGCAGTTGATGCTGGTGTCTCAGCGCTAGCCATCATGATACCTCTTGCTGCAAGTAGGTTGCTTCCCCCTTCATCGGCAGGCATATATCCTTTTTCTAGGAGGCCTCGAGCATAGATCTTGTTATATATAAAGGGGAATACCAAGGCCGAAATTCCCAGAGTCAGGCAGCTAACAACAAACATGATGATACCCCACTTGATGTCTCCTCTGAATAGGGCTGGGAAAAAGAAGAAAAATAAGGTGGTCCACGAAAAACCTAGTGGGGCTTCCTTCAATAAGCTGCTCGTTGAGTGCTTGAGCACTACTTTCGTAGATGCCATACTCCAACTCCTCATATGGGAGATCCATGACAATCACCATGACTGAATTTCAGTTAGATGAACTGCCATTTTGTTTTTGCATTGAGTCAAGTCAGACCATGTGAATTGATTTCACCCCAACCTCTCCCCCGGCGAATACTTGCTATGTTGAGCTTTCACATTACTACGAGCCATATTCACATACTTTGAGGTAGTGGTTTGATCCGTATGACCCAGTATTCGTTGTAGGCTGAAGGGGTCACCACCATTTTCGATGTAAGCCAATGCAAAGCTGTGCCGTAGAAGATGGGGTGATAGTTTCCGACCATCAAGGTTTAATTTATTCTTCAAACTCCGAAAGACAATCTGAACACCTCTAGCCGAAAGTGTTGTACCCCTTCGCGTTAGAAATAGATAAATATTTGTATTTACATCAATTACAGCCCGTTTCTTGATGTAATTCCAAAGGCATTTGATGGTAGACCTTCCAATCGGCACATACCGATCTTTGGCTCCTTTTCCATGCACCAACACGAATCCTTCCTCAAGATTGACTTCATCGAGCTGCAATCTGCTCAATTCACTTAATCTCATCCCCGTATCCAAAAACAATCGAATGATGGTATAATTCCGTAAACCCAAGTAGGTTTTCGTATCAAATGAATGCAGAATGGCTTTCATTTGACTTGGATTGAGTGGGGAGATGGTGGTGTGTGGCTGTCTGACTTTGGGTAATCGAATTTCATCCTTCACGTAGCCTTCCTGGTGCAGAAATCTTGTGAAGACACGAAGACCACGAAACAAGGTGTGGTAAGTGCTGGCAGATAGGTCTTGTTGTTGCAGATCAGAGAAGAAGGGTAGGATGTGTTGGTGAGTCGATTCTACCGATGAATCGAGATTATTTTCTTCTATAAACCGAAGAAGTTTTCCGACCACATACTCGTAAAATCGAAGAGTGGCTTCACTGCATCCACTGATTTTTCTATCGGTGAGAAATAGCTCATAACAACGATAAATGTCCATACTAAAAACCCCCAAGTAAGCAGCTGACTATGTGCTCAATCGGGGGTATTTTCGAGTGAAATTAATCACCCTTATACTTCTGTAAACTTGTAAATAATCAACAAATTATAAACAAATGGCGCACCCATAGGGATTCGAACCCCAAACCTCCTGATCTGTAGTCAGGCCAAGGGCAGTTACGTAAGTCACTATTTGTTCAATGCCTTCTTCATAACTGACCTTTGGCTATGTACTTAGGGATTATCCGCAATTAGCTCGGATGAGTCCCGATTAGTCACCTATGGTCACCAAATCACTAAAAGTAGACACCTATGGTCACCCAAAAGGACCTAGAAACATTCAAAAATTAAGAACTCTCACAGTCGATTCCGCGGCGAATATCTCAATCGGGAATGGCTGTTGGATTTACGCGAAGCCCGCGTCGTCATTGAAGATTGGAGACAACATTACAATCGCGAAAGACCCCATAGTCGACTGGGCTACCTCTGCCCAGAAGAGTTCATACAAACCCAAAAACTCACACCCTAACAGGGCCAATTCGTAGGTCCCGTTCAGGTAAGAAATAGTCTCAGTCTAAGTGGGGAAAATCTGAGGAGTCACCACAATTTTTTTTGTTGATTTCCTCGTCACCTACAACCCGAATGACAACCATGGTTTGGTCATCTTCTTGTAATTCCTCGCCGACAAAATCACCAATCTCGTCAAAAAGTCGCTGCACAAGTTCGGCTGCCGAGAAACCAGAAATTCCCGCTTGACGTATTGTTTCTGCGGTTCGCTCAAACCCGAATAACTCGCCGGTTTCGTTGGCTGCCTCAATTAAACCGTCCGAACAAAGAACTATGAAATCGTGGTTCTCCAGGTCTACTTCGACGACAGAGTAACTTGAATCAGATCGCAGACCAAGCGGCAACGCACCCAAGCTTACCTCTTCTATCGTATTCTCTTTTGCTCTGAAGAGATAAGGATAAGGGCAACCTCCATTTGCCAGACGCAACCGGCGCTCTTGAGGATATAGTTCAATCATGCTGAAGCATACAAAGGTTCTCCGCTCAAGAACACGATACAGCGACGCATTCAGGCGGCCCATGAGTTCGTTCGGTGCTGGCGTATATTGAATCTGATTATCGAGCAGTCCCGAAAATACCATAGTGGGTATTGCCGCTTGCATACCATGCCCGGTCACATCGGCCAGAGTGATAGCAAGACGCTCGTCAGGCAATGGGTAATATTGGTAGAAATCGCCTCCCACTTCTGTAGCAGGTTTACAAAAACCGACAATATCGAAGCCGGTTATTGAGGGATTCTCCTGCGGCATCAATCGCATCTGCATATCGTGAGCAGTTTGCAACTCATCTTCCAGCATCTTGTTGTGAACAGATACCACATCATTGGCGCGAACTAGTTCTTCGGTACGTCTGCGAACTCGTAGTGTAAGCACATAGATCGAAGTTCCTGCAATCAACACGAAAAACACCGAACCAACTATCAAAATCTGGCCGCGAGATTCGGACACGGCAACATAAGGATCTAGCCAGACCGTTGAGATAACAGTCCAAGTGGGTTCTTTGAACTTCATGGCACTCGCTATGTAGGATTTTCCATCGAGCTGATATCGATCCAGCTCGGTTATTTGTTCTATCCCGACATTGACCGTTTGATTGTATAAATGGGGATGAATGTTCTCCATGACTTCAGCCGCCGGGATAAGATTCACCGAATCGTAAACAATATGCTCGGAGTCCCAGTCATATATCAACAAACCCCTATTTCGGCTCTTATCCTTTTCAATAACAAGTTCCAACTTGCGGTCAATACCAACGTAACCAACGGGTTCACCTCCTTTGCGACTTAGAATCTCGTATACAGCCCTTAGGAGACTCGTCGAATCTGGTAAGATTATTGTATACGCCCCAGTTATAGTTGTATTATCTGACCAACTGAGCGATAGGGTGGAAGTTCCGACTGGCAATGGTAAGTTTTCTTTGTTTTTTGTTTCCGTCTTTTTAGTTGAACTTTCCGGTCCCAAGACCATGGTCACAATACGCTCACTGTTGGCAAAATCTGTAACGGCAACCGGGACTCGGTTGCGATTGAGAAATGCAACACTCCGGTACCTATCATCGTCTATTTTTTTGTACCAATTCAAAGAGAATTTTCTGAACCATTCTGATGACATTCCAGTGCCTTCATTAATATCTCTCAAAAACTCTTTTTTAACACCACGGCTCAAGCGCAGCAATTTTGTTTGTCTCACAAAAGTAGCATGTGAATTTGTAAAGTGAGTCTTGAAATCATCTACAATCTCTGTACTCTGCTGAATAAGAATGCTTTCAATAGAATGCAGAATAAGAAAATAGAATGCAGAAAAAAGGCTCAAGAAGAGAATGCCCCCAACAACAAAAATAATTGGAAAGTACTTTGTGCGAATCACCGCTAAATTCATGATATATTTGTGATTAGGGTAATTTTTCCGATCGGATGATGTCCCGAACATCTTCAGACCAGATTGAGGAGGTCGGCCACGAGCTTTCCATTCTCACGTAAACTACAAGAGAATCATTGGGAGAAAATACCGGGCGGGCGACATCATCATTTATGAAAGTGGACACTAATCCTTTACTAATTTCTACCTTCTTCATGTCGCTTCCTATCCACGAATTCTCAACGTAGTACAGCCTAGACAGGTCTCGCGTCAGATGGGTGCAATTGTACTTATCATCCTCAGGAGAATAGAGAATGACCGATTGATCTTCACTGAGAGTGAAAATTTCTGAGTAGCGAGTAGTATCGGTTTGTACTTCGCAGTAAATCCTATCACTGTCTAACCAAGAGGAATTGGTGTAATTAAATTTTCCACGGGAATATCGCTGTTCTGTTCCAATGTCTGCGGAAACCACGAACAAACCCCATTTATCGCTGTCTTCCTGTTTACCTGAAAAAGCAACATTTGCACCATCGGGCGAAAATGAAATATGGGCTTTGTGTCCCCCAGAAAAAGTCAATTGAAGCTCTTCTTCCCTTGCCAGGTCAAATAACCAGATATCTTCTTCTTTGTCTTGCGCGGCAATGAAAGCCACAATTTCACCGTCAGGAGATGCAACTACTTCACTTTTCCTTATTTTGCTACTGGTCAGCATTTCCAGATGCTTTCCTGACATATCTACGCTTACTATCTCCGAATTACCTGCTTGTCCACCTATCCCCACCAGAAGATCCTGATCTGGCATCCAGTCTGGCGCCTGGCGTTTGAAATGGTCATTCTGTATACCTACTGAAACAATTCGCCTTACCCGCTTGTCTGCGGTGGACACCACATATAATGCGGTATCTGCTTTGCCTGATTCCGTGTAGGTGATCCTGTTAAAAGCAAACTGCCGACCGTCTGGGGACCACGAAGCCCACTGCCTACCCAGTGGGTAGAAGCCCTCCAAAATCGTCTGGGAAACCCCGGTCTTCACGTCGTACAAGATCAGAGGACCACTAAATTTCATGCTGTGATATATGAGACGTTCTCCAGATTTGTCCCAAGACGGCCCCCAGGACATATAGCCGTTCGGTCCTAAACGATGGGTCTCCCCGGTCGCATACCTTGTGATATAAGTGGAAAAACCCGATGCCTCCATACGCTGGAATGTGATCCACTCCATATCCGGCGACCATTCTGGATACGGCCCGGCGCCAGTGATATCAATATTTATCTTCTTGTGCTCACGTGTTTGCAGATGAACAGTCCAGTATTCAAGCGTACCGTTGCGATCCCTAACGTAAACAATGGTATTTCCATCGGATCCCCAATTGGGCCACCTGTTTTTCCCTGGCAGGTCTGTGATCTGAAGTATCTCGCCGTTTACGACATCAAGAGTGTACAGATTCGACGTCTCATCGCCGCCGTCACTGTAGACTATCCTACTACCGTCAGGAGACCATGAGAAGCGGCAGTCCCACACGCCGCTACCTTCCTTACGAGTGTTTATCGGCTTCTGGGTGAGACGCCGTGTTGGGCCTCCCTTTGCGGGCACTAACCATATATGGCTTTCTCCCATTCTATCCGAAACAAATGCCAGATGTTCCGCATCAGGCGCCCAACGGGGCAATACATCACCAATCGTAGTTGTGGAATCAAATTTCGTAAGTTCTCGACTTTGCTCTGACGCCAAATCGTAAATCCAAATTGTGTTCTTATTCCATCCATCGTTGCTTGCACTGTACGCTATTAACTCGCCCAATGGAGCGACATCCGGGTGGTGATATCGGCTTTCTTGGTGCTCAGGAAGCCGCTCGAATAGCTGCCGCTTTCTGGTCTCTTGTGCCTGGCAAATATCGGCTTCGCAGGCGAGGCTGAGAATGATGCTAAAAAACAAACTAAAATGATTTCTTTTAAATCTATATCGGCTAAGGCTAAACTTTGATGTAATCATCGTTTTATGCTCTTGGTCTGTGATGGGCCGTAATTCAAATCCGGTTTGGTTATTTTGACGATGGTAAATTTCATATCAAGTTAACTCTTCACTTCGAATAACAAGGAATCCGTATCATTATTCAGCCTCCTATTCCAAGCCTATTTGAAAAGGGAAATTCTATAAGGGTGCTTACCTAGCCCTTGGGTGCTTATCCAACTGCGGAATAAACGCCACACTGCCCATTGGGCAGAACCTGTCCATGAATTGAATGGAGTTATAACAGATCGGTATATCCGCTGCCACATGACAACACTCGAAGTATCGCATGTTATTGCGAAAGCATAGAACATTGTCTGTACGGATAAAATACGCAGATAAACAATCCTATTCTTGGACCGGCCTGGGTATAAAACAGCCAACGCGTGTCTATAGAAATCATCCGACTGCCATTCAGGTGGTTTCGCTCTGACTGTATGTCCAATAATATCAATCCGGCATTCGACAGTCAAATGAATTGTATTAATCTGAATTTACATAACCGCTGTTATGGTGAGTGGGACCTAATAATTGGTCCAGTTAGGGTGTGAGTTTTTGGATTTGTATGAACTCTTCCGGGTTGAGGTAGCCCAGCCGGCTGTGCGGTCTTTCCGTGTTGTAATGTTGTCGTCAATATTCAATGACGACGCAGGCTTCGAGTAGATTTAAGAGCCATTCCCGATTCAGGAATTCATCGCGGAAACGGCTGTGGAAACTCTCGATATATCCGTTTTGCCAGGGGTTGCCCGGCTCGATATAAAGCGTCTTAATCTGATTGACACGGAGCCATCGCTGGATTTTCCCGGCGATAAACTCCGTGCCATTATTGCTGCGAATATGCTCTGGAATCCCGTATTGCATCATCGCTTGCCAGAGTGTAGCTAAGACCTGCCCGGATCGGATCTGGCGCTCGACTCAGATAGCCAGACATTGACGGGTATACTCGTCCAGCATCGTTAGCAGCTTGAGCGTGCTGCCCTTGTCGGTCCGATCAAAGATAAAATCCCAGGTCCAGACGTGGTTGCGATAGGTCGCCTGGGTCGGCAGGCCGGTTGAAACACCCTGCCGGGGTATGCGCTGAGGCTTGGGACGGACCTTCAAGCCCTCTTTGCGCCGGATACGCTGGACTTGCTTGCGGCTGACCGACCAGCCTTCCTGCTCCAATACAGCACGGATGCGTCGATAGCCGTAGCGCGGATACTGCCACGATAACACCACGATGAGCTGATGTAATTGAACCTGTTGAGAGCGTAGCGACTTGAGCGGATAGCGGTAGGTCGATCGATGTACTCCCCAATACCGACACGCCCGACGCTCTGAGCATAGTCGCTGGCCGACCACATAGGCGACGGCTTGCTTCTGATGCGCCGGGCCTACCATTTTTTTGCGTTGACCGCTTCCAATACGCGATTCTTGAGCAGGGCTTCGGCCAACATCTTTTTCAACTCCGTATTTTCCTTCTCCAACTCTTTGAGCCGTTTGGCATCAGCCAAATCCATGTCGCCGTATTTCTTCCGCCAGCGATGGAACGTGGCTTTAGAAACGTTGTGCTCCCGGCAAAGATCTTCGACCGGCCGGCCTGATTTCCCTTGCCGTAAAATGCGGATGATTTCTGCGGTACTATGCTGTTTCTGCTTCATGAGGCTACTCCTTAGTGGGTAAGAAATAGTCTCACTCTACGTGGAGCAAATCAAGAAGGTCACATCACATACAGGAACACTTTGCTTAACAGATGGGTCTTACCAAATCGACACTCCAGCCAGGTCTCGAGTTGTTGGCGTTGGGCCGTGTTCTGCTGGACCTTCGCATCCTACCTCTGCTTTATCCGTCTTGCCCGCCTCATCCAACGCCTCGATAGCCCCACCGTAGCGCTCCTCATTAGCATGGTCGTAGCGCTTAGTCATCGCCCTCGATAGCCCCTCCGTTTTCTTGTCAGTGAATGTCGACGCCGCATTCGGCCGCAACGCGGCGGATATGGGCTGTGGCGACGGGCACCTTCTTTCGTGGTAGATGTTCAATCAGGCCGTAGCCGTCGGGGAACAGGGCATCGAACCGTTGCAGCATGAGGGCCAGGTCGAGTTCCCCCTCTCCGGGCACTTCCTGGTCGATGTGGACGACGAGACCCGGCGACACCTTGAGGTCCTTCAAGTGCGCCACCGGAGCCAACGGACCCATCGTGTCGAAGATGTAGTTTAGGAAATCAGAGCTGTTATAGACGGCCTGGATGCTGTGGAAGTGATTGACCGCGTCCATGATCAGACGCAGGTGCTCGGAGCCCACAGCCGTCACGATGTCGCGGCACTTTTCCGGCGGGTCCATGATGGAGACGACATGGGTCTCCATCGCCAGGATGACCCGTTCCCGTTCTGCCTTCTCCGCGATCGGCTTTAGCGTCTCGACGAGGAGGTCCCGGCACTCCGGCAGGTGGTTGTCTCGGTGCGGCGTCCACGAACCGGCGGGGCTCCGCGAGCCGGGCCGCAGCAAGAACGCCTGGGCGCCGAGAGCAGCGGCGATCTCCGTTCCCCGGTTGATCTTCCGGGTCACGGTCTCGCGCTCCGCCGGGTCGGGTGAGAACAGACATTCCTTGTAGAGGATGGCGAACTGCGCGAGGTCGAGGCCTTCCCCGGCCATGAACTCGTGGTAGCGCCAGCAGTCGTCGAGGGTGATCTCGAAGGCCGTCTCGCCGTCAAGGTGGAACCCGAAACCGGTGAACCCGAGGTCGTGCAAGGCCCGGGTGTGGTCCTTGGTCCAGGTGCGGAAGTCGCCCGGCATCATCTCCACGATACCCAGTCGCATGTGCTCACTCTCCTGACTCAACAAGTCGCAGTGGACGATGGGCCTATCCGGAAACGGGTGACCCAATATATAGTAAGCCGAAATTGATAAGCCTCGATTGTCTGATGATAATTTCAACAACCGATAACGCCGTTAAGGAACGATCTGGTCGACGTGGTGATCAAAGACTTGGACGACACCTTGATTCGATCACTTGATTATTACTGCAGCAAGAATGATCGGACACGAATTGACGTATTGAGAATTGCCTTGTGGCATTGGCTATATGAGGCCTGCAGAAATATACTGATTGCCCTTCCCGTGCCAGCACGGCGCGGATCCGGCGATAGCTATAGCGAGGATACTGCCAGGATAAAGCGACAATGCGCTCCTGTAATTGGACTTGTCGTGGGGGCGGCGGTTGGGCTGGATAACGCGGTAGGTTGATTGATAGACATCCAGGTAACGACACGCCCGACGCTCTGAGCACAGCCGCTGGTCGACCACATAGGCGACAGCTTGCATCTTTTGCGCCGGGCCTACCATTTTTTTGCGTGGACCGCTTCCAATACGCGATTCTTGAGCAGAGATTCGGCCAACATCGCTTTCAATTCCGTATTTTCCTTCTGCAACTCTTTGAGCCGTTTGGCATTGGCCAAATCCATGTCACCGTATTTCTTACGCCAGCGATGGAACGTGGCTTTGGAGATGTTGTGATCCCGGCAGATCGACTCAATCGTACCATCACCATCGGCTTGCCGCAAGATGCGGATCATCTCCTCAGTGCAATGTTTTTTCTGTTTCATCAGACTACTCCTTAGCGGGTAAGAAATAGTCTCAGTCTAAGTGGAGCAAATCAGGGGGGTCACCACAATTGATTCAACCAAAGAATCCGTAGATCTAAAAAATAAAATGCTTCCATAAAACACCTATCTTTGAAGTATCTCTTCATACTGAGAGTCTAATCTGACGAATTTTCTTTCTCGTCATCGGCCTTGTTGAGCTTTCACATTACTACGAGCCATATTCACATACTTTGAAGTGGTCGTTTGATCCGTGTGACGCAGTATTCGTTGTAGGGAAAACGGATCACCACCATTTTCGATATAACTTCTATCAATGTTGACAGAAGTTGATGACGAATGACTCAACTACCGACAAATGCATTTGGCAGACAATATACGACAATCAAACTCAATAAACTACCGAAAATACATCCTAAATCACGCCACAATCCATTCCAATCACCTTACCTATATCTCAACCTACTTGGAAAGAAGTCGTGTAAGAGGGATGAAATAACCCCGAAAACACCCCTTTTTTGAGAATGAATGAAGAGGCTGTGGTTTGTATCTGTTTTAGAAGAAGAAATAGAATCGAAAAAGGGTTGGAGGTAAAATTATCATCACTCCAACCCTTTTCTATGTCTATGATGGAGAAGGTGGGTTTCTATTCGTATTACGGACAATCAACCTCTTCTCCCATTTCGTAACAATATTCGGCAGTTATGTTTCCTTCTCTGTCATAATAAATATGCTTACCATCTTCTTTCCCATCCTTGTAATTTTCTTCATACCGTATCTGTCCATTATAGTAATACTCAATAAACTTACCACTCCATTCCCTACCCGTTTCTCCATCTTTTTTATATTCCCCCTCGGCTATTATCTGTCCATTCTCGTCATAAACAACCCACTTACCAACCCTTTCCCCATTCTCGTAGTTTCCTTCACTTTGTATCTGTCCATTATTGTGATAATCGACAAACTTACCATTCCAGGGCCCGCCATATGGCCCAGCTGTCTCATCAAGATTGTATTCCAAATCTTTTACTATTTTTCCATTCTCGTCATAATCAACACACCTTCTCAGAGCGATATACTCATTATCGTAGTATTCTTCACTCCTTAGCTGCCCATCCTCGTAATAATAAACCCACTTACCAATCTTATACCCATCCTTGTAGCTTCCTTCAGCCTCTATTTTTCCATTCTCGTCATACCAAACCCACTTTCCATCTCTTTCCCCATCCTTGCGATTTCCTTCAACCTCTACCTGCCCATTCTCGTAATACTCAACAAACCTCGTAGGACCATCCTTACCACATCCACCAACACTCACCATCAACCCCAACACCATCAACAATCCAATCATCCGTTTCATAATCGTTCACCCGGCGAATACTTGCTGTGTTGAGCTTTCACATTGGTACGAGCCATATTCACATACTTTGCAGTGGTTGTTTGATCCGTATGACCCAGTATTCGCTGTAGGCTAAAGGGATCACCACCATTTTCGATGTAAGCCAATGCAAAGCTGTGCCGTAAAAGATGGGGTGATAGTTTTCGACCATCAAGGTTTAATTTCTTCTTCAAATTCCGGAAGACAATCTGAACACCTCTAGCCGAAAGTGTTATCCCTCTTTGGGTTAGGAATAGATAAATATTTGTATTTTTATCAATTACAGCCCTTTTCTTTATGTAATTCCACAGACATTTGATGGTAGACCTTCCTATCGGGACATACCGATCTTTGGCTCCCTTTCCATGTACCAATACAAATCCATCTTCAAGATTCACTTCATTAAGCTGCAATTGGCTCAATTCACTTAATCGCATCCCCGTATCCAAAAACAATCGAATGATGGTATAATTCCGAATACCCAAGTAGGTTTTAGTATCAAATGAATGCAGAATGGCTTTCATTTGACTTGGATTGAGTGGAGAAATCGTGGTGTGTGGCTGTTTGATTTTGGGTAGCCGGATTTCATTCTTCACATAGCCTTCTTGATGGAGAAATCGTGTGAAGGCACGAAGACCACGAAAAAGAGTGTGGTAAGTGCTAGCAGATAGGTTTTGCTGTTGTAGATGGGAAAAGAAAGGTAGAATGTGCTGGTGGATGCTCTCTACCGATGAACCAAGGTCATTTTCTTCGATAAAACGAAGAAGTTTTCCAATCACATACTCGTAAAATCGAAGAGTGGATTCACTGCATCCACTGATTTTTCTATCGGTGAGAAAGAGTTCATAACAGTGATGTGACCTTGATGTGCCCTCCTTGATTTGCTCCACGTAGAGTGAGACTATTTCTTACCCACTAAGGAGTAGCCTCATGAAGCAGAAACAGCACAGTACCGAAGAAATCATCCGCATTTTACGTCAGGCCGAAGAAGATCAGACGGTCGACGACCTCTGCCGCGAGCACAACATCTCCAAAGCCACCTTCCATCGCTGGAAACGCAAATACGGTGACATGGATCTGGCCGACGCC
>JACLAC010006143.1_pt1 | contig 14682 bp, 10 predicted proteins | sample 8027881 | NCBI WGS metagenome assembly JACLAC01 (sample SAMN15725517, study PRJNA655200) | protist metagenome | isolation source: fluorescence activated cell sorting (FACS) single amplified genomes of... | place: Spain: Blaines Bay Microbial Observatory, Mediterranean Sea | collected 2016-01-19 | reverse complement strand
CTTTCGAAATCCCTTTCAAGAGTTTCAAAGTTAAGGCTACACTAATCGCACTTATATCTGCTAAGCTGGTAATGACCTCCTTATTGAAATACAGTGCTGCATCAAGCGTTTTAATAACCATATATATGTGGTCTAGTTTATTACCTAGGGTAGTTTCCTATGGTATTCAGGGCTCAAACACCAGATATATAGATGTGCTAAAAGTCATCGATGTTCCAGAATCTCCATTTTTGTGTCATCAAAGACGCATGTTTTATGTTCTCGAATTTTGCATCATTCGTGTCACTATTAAATCATAAATTGTAATCAGTATCAAAATTATCCAACACGAATGATTCTCAAGGTTTTTAAAATTAGCATTGAGTCTCAAAGGGCACGAGTTTTACAATAATTTTTATAATTCGTTAATGATTTTGTGCAATTAGTTTACGATTGGTTCATCTTAGATGATCTAGGTAGCGATGTGGAAATATAAACTATAAATTATGTATTGGGTCTTTGAACAAGGATTTCGTTCATATGTTGATTCTTTGATTTTGGAATTATAACTAGGTTATTTAGAATTGAGCTAGGAACATCCAGAACTGACGATCATTAGATTACTTCAAACTCGATTAAACTTTTCAGTAGTTTCAAGCATTTTACGCACGTTTAACAGTCAAAGTACCTGACCCGTATCTGATTCCACAACCGAAAGTATCCATAGGTTGTTTATTCAACGCTCACGAATTATATCAAGGCATAAAAAACTCTTCGTCCCATGGTCCACTCAGTTCGTATTTCTGCCCGGTCCGTACTTGCCGGTACTGAAATTGGTCACCGAATCCGTCTGTTACTTGAACATCTGGGACATTTTTCGCTTACATGAATTCATTTACAATTTTGTATATAAAATGGTTTCGTAATTTGAATACGTAATTCGGTTAAAGATGAAATTCGTTATCTTACTATTGTCATGAAAAAAATATTCAGTAGCATAGCTGTTAATTGTAGTAAAACTGATTTGATTTTTTGACGACAGCTTTACGATGACTGATATAATAATCGGTGTATGATATATGTTACGTAGAGTGGTAGAAACCCCTCCTTGTAAATAATAATAACTTACATTTATTGTATATTTTATCTCTTTATTGAATAAAGTGTCAACTGATAATTGTACAGAAAAATGGTGCTTTATATACAGATAAGGTTTCCTGTCTAAAGTCTAAGACATAGAACGTACATTGCTTAAGAGAGAGAACGGTTTCTGTAATGTAAAGGACGGCTTCTGTCTAATGACGCATCGAAGATTCTCTATGAATCATGTTAAGGATTTTATATAATTTGTCAATCAGCAATTATGGTGATTGTACGTCTTTATGATCATCCCATGATCATATTCTGCTCCTTCTCTCTTTCGATTGAAAAAAAATTCTCGCCCATCTGAATCTTCTAACATGTGTTTTGGAATTGGTTGATAAATAACCCATATCGTCTTGAAAAAGACAATTTTCGATTATTCAGGGCGTCTTCCGGTCACTAAACGACCACTTCCGGTCGTGAAAAACCACCTTAATTTGTTTTGGTACCACTTTTTTCCGGTATAAATTGCCTTTATTTACAGTGAAATAGAAAAGGACTTGTGATTATACAGTAGATTTTATTTTTTCTAGCCTATTGACTGCATAATCGATGCTTCTTACGACACCAATGTTGCAACGAAATCGTCCATTTATTGGCGTCTACGCATCGGAAGAGTAGCTTTCGCTTTGGGGGCTTATACTGGAAATTCATTTCGGTCACTACTGTTTTAAAATAAATAAATAAATAAATAATACGCCATCCTGATCATGCAAAGCAGTTGCGGAGCATTGGCAGGACGGTCGCGATTGTATAAACGGGTGATGACAAAAGCAAAATGTACCCAGGAATGAAAGCAGGTGGTGGGCATTAGTTCAAGAGTTCGTTCAAGACCGCAGTCCAGATCCATTTTGGCAGCTCTAACCATTTCATTGATATTGTCACAAGTTGCATTGCTTTTCCATCGGATTTGAGTTTGGAACTTAATGGTTTGAAGTTTTATCTGTTGAATTCGGGCTGAACTCATTGTCATCTGCTTGAAGTAGTCGTCATGGTTGTCTTTATGCTGAAAGAAAAGTTAAAAATATTCTAGAATCAGCCCACACTAAAAAATTTTGCTCGCTTCAAGAAAAAATTTTCGGCGAAAGTTCCAATTTTAAATAAATTCTAGAACAGGCTAAATTTTTGAAAAAATCAGAAAAAGATAATTAGTCTACAAAAACTCAATTCCCGAGGTAAGATTTAATTTTTATATGGTTTGAGAATATTTTATAAAAAATTCAATGGATTTCTAGATGACTCCTCCTACTACACCACCTGCTGAGACTATGAATGAAACTTTTTTGGGTTCGATTGAAATTCAAACATCTCAAGAAATTGGGATTACCGTGCCTTTGGGTTTGGCTGCAAGCTTACAAACTCAGCATGATCAAACTGTAGTAGTAAACACTTTAAATGACTCAATTACTGTACAGGATCGAACTACCATGTCATCAATATTGGAGTCAAGCTTGATGCTACGAACTACTGCAGTGGGAATTGATGTTGTTGTGTAAGTCCTATTTACTAAGAGGGTTCAATCTTAACTTTTCATCCTAGTGACGTTTCAACTGGTGAAGACCAGGACTTGGTTTTGAATCCAGAAAACATTTCCCATCCCGAAAATGCCTTTCATGCTTTAGCTGAAAATTTGGCTGAAGATAATGCTGCTTTGAACTCAACTCAAAAAACCAGTTCAACAACATCACCTATCGACATTAACGTAAGTTGATAATTTTTCAGTTTGTAATTTTTCACCAATTCTAAGCATTTTTATTAGGCCGCTTTTGATACAGATGACTCATATGTATCTTTTCGATCGGATGAAGATTCAATCTGTCCTCCTGAAGACTTGCTTGAACGTGATCAGTGGATTTTGATGACTGTTGATCGAATGGGAGGCCCAAATTTTAACATTATTGTGAGTAACTTTTAGCTTGAAAAAGTACAACCTTCTAAAATAAAACTTAGAATCAACCTCGAGCTCCCCGCGCCGAATCTGAGATTTTGGACGAAGCTTTATCATCTGATAATTCTGTCTTGAATCGAGGCTTGTCACAATTTCAAATTGAAGACTCTCGCTCACTGAAAAAAGTTGCTGTTGAAAACGAGCTTATTGAAAAACATGAGCTAGTGGGTCAACGAACTGAATTTGGAACTGAAAATTCGGATCGATTTTCCATTCAAGAAAATGAGGAATTAGTTTCTCATACTGATCCTCTTGCTGCCGTTGACCAACTCGATGTTATCGCTGAAAACGCTTATGAGCGTCCTCATAATAAAGCTGATGACTCAACCAACTCAGTAGATGGCGCTGTACAGGCATCTGCATCTCAACTGTGCTCACTGAAGTCAACTAAGTGGGCTTCTGCTATTATTGGCACCAAACAGGAGAACCCAGCGCACACTAGAACTCAGGTAAAAATGCAAGATCACATGATTTTGAAAATACTTTCCTATTTTATTTTAGCTGCAATACTTTGCCCTGAGTTTGATTGCAAAATTCGTTCCTCCTGGCACCGAAGAATATGAGCAATGCAAACTCATTATATCAAACTTGACAACCCTCCAACTAAAACATCGTATTGCTGCCCAATGCTCCGATATTTATGTTTTTGTAAACCACCCCAATCCGTAAGTTCACATCATTTTTTACTTTGAAATAAATGAATCAATGATTGAAAGTTAAATTTTAATTTCTAGAACTCACACTGCCTATATATCCTCTGCTCGATGCTTCTGGTCTCTAATCGGTTAGTTGTAAAACTTAGGATGATTTTAATCTTATATCATAGGGTCATTTTCTGTAAAATTGACTCGCTTTGAATGCGATTCCAACGAAATTCTGGCTTTGATCGATTTCATCCCAACTATGTGGTCTGACCAAACTAGACTGTTTGACACCATTTTTCCAAAAATTGCCAAGCACAAGTATAAGTACGATAGCGACGCAACTTATGCTGACCCAACTGCTGATAAGACTCCCATAATGGACAATTTGGCCAGTCCATTTAATAAAAATGAAAATTTTTATGGTTTGAAACAAACTTTCATGCCTTATCCTCCAATTTTGGTGCTCATTCCTCCTTTAAGGTACTTACTATTTTCGGAAGCATTCTCTTTTGAAGATTTTTAACAAATAATATTATTGTTTTAGACAGCTAAAAAAGTTCTGGGCTGTCAATAATGTCAACAACTTAATTTTGACAATCAACCCCAACCACCAATCCGGTGTTGCTGACGTCACAAATCAATTTGATGCTTTGATTAATGAGTCAACAATTCATTTGTTCGCTGACTTCAAATTGACTACCACCACCCTTTTTCGATCTGGCGCGTTTAATGGTATGTAAACTGCTTAGCCTTACATTCATAATTGCTCATTAGTTGCTGACATTCTATTGTATTTTTAGATTTGATGTCCGCGACCATCTCTGATCTTCATGCCACTCGAAATCCCGATATGTTGCGAACTATGACTGGTAACCGTGACTATGATGGCAATATTTTGGATGACGAAACATGCGATGTCCCCACTTACACCTATCCAACCAGTTCCATACCCTCTTATCGCATTGAGAACTTACTGAAAGTTATCATTGTTGATTCAAACCAAGGGTTGCTCGTCTACCATCAGTTGATACAAGGTATAGTTTTAACAAAAAATAATTTTATAAAAAAAATACTTATAATTTATAGCTTATCTCAACGCTTCATGCCCCTTCATGGCTCTTATGGCTGGCTTGATGGATGACAACTTATGGGATGTAGAGACCCTAATGAATCAACTTGCTTGCTATACATGTCATAATGAATTGTATAACACTTGGCAAGTCTGCTTGCGACGATCAGCTGCGATTAATTTACATCCAGAGTATACTAGTCGAGCAAGACAATGTTGGTTCATTTCTATGAACACTGTGAAATTTTTTGTGGTTCCAGAAGATTATGATGGCCCAATTTTTGATTTCAATGGTTTTTTCTGTCCTCAACAACGACCTATGACTCTTGCAAACCCAAAACTTCCTGCAAAGAAAAGAAAATCAACTCTTATTTCTTACGGTATTTTCTTTTATTTTTTATTTTGATTCCAAAGGGGAACCTACCTCTAACAGTGATTTCAGGAAACGAGTTTTTGGTGGATCAAATGGGTCTAGATGGCGGCACTTGCATTTTGCTAAATAGTGGTTGTATGTCTACTAGTGCGGGTCCAATGAGTGGCTTTTCAAAATCAACAGCTCTTTCATATATCATTATGAATTTTGAGATCCCTTATTCAAAGGCTGTTAATTTGGGTGGTGCTTGGACTAGTGTGAGTTTGACCGATATTTCTCATCCCCGCATGCCTATTATGTTTTCTTTGGCTCAAGCTTGTGATGATAAATTCTGGGTAAGTTTTCATTTTGTGTATGGCGATAAGTCTGATAAATTCAATACTTCTAGACTGGTTTCAATGAGAGCAAGTTCCGACATACTTTCATGCCTGATGTTCGACTGAACAATCTTCCAGAGAGTTTACTTTACTATTGGTTTCAATTGGCTCATGTTACTCGAGAGATGATCAAGTTCGAGCCATCCACTGAAAACCCTTTGAAGTTCAACGGTCAAGGCGTACATAAAGATCTTGAAAAAGCTCGTAAGTACATAGCCTAAATTTTAGAGAAAAAATGAATTTTATAATAACTGTGCTTTTTTAGTTTGTCAAGACCACATTGTCGATTTCAAAATTCACCTCCGATTTTTGTTCAGTATTCGACCCGATCCCCGTTGGGATGATTTGGTCGTTCGATGCATTCTCATACTGTGGGAGGTGTGTCAGATTTGTACCTATCATCAGCCTTATGCTTCAAACGTTCCCTTACTAAAGTTGACTAGCTTTAGAATTAATGGTAAGACAGAGAAATATGACTAATAATAATTTTATATTTTAGAGACTACGCTGTCATATTTCTTAGACCGTTATATGATTCCAGTGTCACACGATTTCCACGGCTATGTAGTGAAACCAGCATTTCAACATTTGTTACCTACCGTTCTTGGACGACCTACTGATTATTTGCTTTTCCCATTCTGTCTCCCATCCCATGATCCCATGTATAGATTGGCTATACAGGATTTAGAACAAGAAATTGGACCAGATTTGGATCGCAAAGATCAACGATTTCCTGGAAGTTTTAATTCCAAACTTTTATAAACTCTTATTTCCTCAGCCCTTAGTTTCTAGCGTACCCTTCATAAAATCCCTCACCCTAATCCAAAACTATTTTTATATTTTGACTTGACAAACTATATTTTTCTAATAAAAAACACAAAATCAAATATGTAAACTCTCTTCCTTTGTTTGAACTTGGTTTTTAATATCAATAAAGTCTTGAAGCATAGCGATAGTTGCACTTTTTCTGTTTAGAACGAAGATTGAAATTGCTAAATAATTGGTTGGTCTTTTTCGTAGAATACCATCAACTTCCATAGTAATGGGGATAACCATTGTTCGGCAATAAATCATTTTCTTAAATCCCAACCCAGTTATTTCTTCAATATCACGTGCAGCTTTGGTAATCACAGGGTAGTATTTTCGAACAATTTGTACATCCAACCCTGATTCCCATATTTGATCAACGATTACTCGTAACATTTGCAACGTAAAATGAGCAACTTTGTCATGCAAACAACTGTTTGAGTTCATAAGAAGCCATTTCTCTGTTACATGGTCAGGATTGGATTTAATAGTAGCATATATTTCGTCAGAATCAGGAAAAGTCATGTGATTATCCTGATTTACGAATCTCCAAATGATGAGAAAATCCATAACGCTGGTTTGATCATTTTCAGTGCAGCGCGCATAAGTTGGCCAGTAGAAGGTCCCTTCAATCATCGACTCATTTACTCGATCAATCTGTACTTTTCCGAAATACATTTCTAAATGTTGTAAATTGATTTTTAATTTTATTCAGATTTTTATAAATGTATCTCAAAACTCTCATTCTTTTAATCCTTCTTATTCATTGTCACTTGACCATTGACCACTCCAATCGACCATATTATCAATTTCTTCATATTGAGTTTCTTTATTCTCAATTTCGACCACTTTTTGACCTTGACGGAATTGTTTAACCAAAACAAAATGAAGCTGTGGCAAGTAAAATTCATTGAATAATTTCTCATTCTCTTTGGCATCATTATTGAAAAAAGTTTTTTCAGCTTGGAGTTCTTTTAGTTGACGCAATATTTTAATGGCTTCTGTTTTCAGTCCATTTTCAAATTTTTTGACTTTCGAATTTTTGCTGATTCGATTGTCTTGACTACAGTCTAGCTTTTGAATTTCAGTGCAAATAATATCAATTTTTTCATCCATTTCATCTAGGACATTGCAGTTCCATTTTAGGAAAGGAAGTCGAACTTCTTTGAATCGTAATTGATGTCTTTCTTGAATTAAGTCATGCCATTCACCAATTACTGCATCTTCATCAGGTACTTTGACTTCTGGCAGCGAGCTATCAGTTACAGCTGAAGTGTTAGCCCAATCCATTGGGATAATGCAGGCTGAGAGAAAATCATTTTCAGCTTTCGTTAGGCGAAAACTACTTCTTTTAATCCCTTGTTTGATTGGAGAGGGCTCAATAATTTTGATGAAATTGTCTTTTGAACTTCTAGGGGTTTCCCACGGCAAATTGGCCCACAGTTTCCAATATAAATTACCCATTTCATGATATTCAGCATCAGGAAGATCATGAAATATTGTTTCATTTGGTACAGCTTGAAATACTCCAGAATTGTAGTATATAAGACCAGCTTCTTCACGTACTGTTTTTCTTCGATTGATGAAAAATTGGACAGCTGTTGGATGACCACTTTTATCTTTGATCCATTCAATTAGGCTCTTCATGGTGATCAGATCGGCCATACAAATTTTCAAATTCCCGGTGAAATCAAAAGTTTTCAACATCGGGTAAAAATGGTGTTTGAGTTGAGCTTTGAGTGATAAAAAAGGCCAAATATTACAACCTTCTGCAACATCAGGAATTTGATCCATTTGAACCAACGGTGTAAAAGTACATTTGATTTCATCATCATTTAGAATCAGAAGATTGACAAATAAATTCGGGTTGTTCGGCATTGATAATGCTAAAGAAAGATTTTATGATTGCGTAAAATAATTTTCTAATCCTGATTTAATAACTGCCATTTTACATTTTCTGAATTCATTTAGCTTATTTTTACACCAAAGTAATCGTTCCTTTTGAATTTTGCTCCAAGTTTGTAAAATACAACTCCATTTAGCTTTATCATTTATCTTAGCTTTGAAATAACATCCATCTTTATATGCAGGATGATCAAAATCATTAACTGGTTGGACAAAGGGTCTGGGTTGGTCAAGAAAATAATTTAGTTTCACACACGCTGGGCACGATTTTTCCGTGTGTGAAACCGCATGCTGACACTTTCCCTTATAATACCTCCTGACCATGATAGTAAAGTCGTCATGGCCAAGCCTTGCTCGAATACCCTCTGGCAAATCCACGAGCATCCGACAGGCATTATAAGGGAATAAATGAGGATATGGAACTCTAATATCAGGATTTAAAATAGCATAGTCTCGTCTAATATCTCTATACTCTCGAATAATGACTTCTGATTGGTCAATATCACTATCCCAAATGATTGGTCTTTTGTCCGATTCATAAACTATAATTTTACGTAGTCTTTGGGCAAAAAAGACTGGTTCATTTGTGACCATGATTTTATTAAGAAGCACAAGGATGGCTTGTTTCTGTAAATTAGACGTTTCCGTCCAACCCATTTCATGAAATATTAAATGCTGCGCTACACTATGGTGATCATGTCGGGGTATATTCAAAATATCTTTTGCAATATCGAGTAAAGCTCTATTTAACATGCTGAAGTCAGAATCAGTTCCAAGTGGAACTACATCAAAGCCATAATTAAGTACCCCATAACATAGCGAATTTGCTAAATGCGCTGCTTCTTTACGATTTCCTGCTTTCAATACATTTAATACAAGCGGTCGATTGGAGCGAATTTTTTCATTTAAAATTTGGAAATGCGTTCGAAAATCAAAATTCGCATCAAAAGTAAAACCCAGGTGTAAAATATGAGCTTTATGTTCAATAGTATATTCAACATCACCCACCGTGTATTTGATAGAAGGAAGTCTATTTAACTCACCAATGATCATATAATTAGATTTGTGTGGCGCAACTTCAATTCCCAATTTGGATGTTTGCATAGTAAAATCCATCATCATTTCTTTTACCAGTTTGAATCCTTGCTCTCTGTTTTTTACCATTAGTTGAACAATCAGATCATCTGCAAACCAGATCTGTAATATTCGCTCATACTTTTTGAGTATGTCAATGATAAGTTCCGCATATAATACAAAAAAGAGAGGACCATTGTTGGAACCTTGCGGGACACCTACATCCGGAATGAGTACGGGGTCACTAACTTTTCCATCTTCATACGCAACAACGTAGCGACCAGATAGTTGATCTCTAACAAGCCTATGCAATCCAACTGATAATAATTTTTTTAATTGTCGCATTAAAATGTTATGTCTGACCGTTCCAAAGGCGTTTTTGAAATCTACAAAAAGTAAAAATGTAACAGGAGATGGATTGTGATTAACATTATCATATAAATTAGCTAATGCAGTTGGACAACCATAATTTGGACGAAATCCATGCTGGAAATTAGAAATAGGCCCTTGCGAAGTGGTAATTTTTTTGGAAAAGTTTTGAGTCCAAACACCATCGCTCAACTGAGCGGAAAATTGGGGAATCTGGAGATATCGATACCCATCAAGTGTATCTGGACTCTTTTTTGCTTTAATCAATTTTATCAATTTATTAGTACTACCAACTGTATTGTAATGACCCAATTCTGTATCTAACCGAATCATTCTAACTAAATGAAGTCCAACAAGGTTTCTGGGAAGCCCTGCTAAGAGTTTCCTACATATGTTTGTATTATGAGAAGTGGTGTTTTCTTTCAAATTAGAAATATTATGTACAAGCGAATCACATCGATCTGTTCCTTTTATAAATAATGGACATTCACTCATATCAAATGGTGCAACAACTTCTCTCCAGGCAAAGTCATCTTCATTATAAGGAATTACATCTGCTTCTTGAAGATCTTGAAAATGCTTCGCAATAACATCAGCACCAAAAATAACCTCTTTTAATTTTTTCAGCTTCATCCCTGAATTTAATCTTTTATGTAGGTGAAAGATGTCATTTTCTTGCAGGCATTCAAAGTCAGAATGAAGTAAAATCTGAGATTTACGATAGTCTCGTTGGAAAAGTCGATTAAACCATGCTGAAAGTTCTTTGCGCCATATTTCTGTATGAATGCCTGCATATTTGTTTGTTCGCCGAACATAGTTCGCATCAATCACCTGTCTTTGATACTCTCGGGTACTGGGCGATAAAATGCAACGCGATTTCGATAAATCAATTTCACGATCAACTTCTAAAACGAGTTTATTACCAAGGGTATTTAACATTTCAATTATTGTTGCAGAATAAGTTCCAACCCAGAGTGGTTTTACCCAGTCTGGATCCGAATTAGCTTTTTTACGCTCAAGATTTTCACGATCAAACATTCGTTCTAAAATTTCTTCTTTCTCTTTAAATAAATCAATGGCAGCATTGAAGACTACATCTTTATCTGGATAGATTTTTACTTTAACTTTTTTAATAAGACTTTTTTGTACTGTTGGAATATGATAAACACCAATCAATATTTTATGACCATCATTATGAATCATATCTCGTCCAGAATGAACAATTAATTTATCCATTTTAAAACCTTTACTAAGCCACCAATCGATTTGACTTTCACGATTTGATCGATTCGCTGCATTCGTCATAACATGCTGAACCTCATTACAATAAGCCATTACTTGCTCACGGATATCTTGGCAAAATCGTTTATTATCCTGCGCACGAGGAGAAAATAGATCGGCATTACCATCTCCAATAATCATGCTCGGAACTTTATGTTGGATTTTACAGACTTCCTTAAAACAGTCAGAAAAATAGTCGAAAATTGCTTGATTAGAAAAAAGTCTGAGTTTATAACTTTTGGCACCACAATGAAAGCGATAAAAAGTCGTGATGTTGAAGCTTAAACTTCTATTCTCCGTTGGTATTGTAATATAAACACTGACAAACGGAACTTTGTCATATTTTACCTTCACTGTCATACCCTTGAACTCATTCACAAAGATAGCGGAGTAAACTTTATTTATTTTGACCCCATTTTCTATAACTGGCACACCTTTATGCGTGTAAACTGCAAACTGTGGTGGTGTCAGTTTTCGACTAATTAATAAATCACGACTTATATCAAGTTCACTGAATACAAAAATGTCACAATAGTGATATAGTGCAAAAACCCTTCCCAGTTGCACTTCTGGATCATTCAAGTTCACATAAAGTATCCGTAAGCCTTGAAATCCTTTCCTTTTTTGATTTGTATGACCATTCATCATCTTTCTTCTTTGTTTTTCATTTTCTTTCTGGACCATTCGGTATCTTTGCCTTTCAGTGGGATCATTTTTGTTATATAACGGTAAATTATACGCATCTTGTCTTTCCATATGTTTAGCTCGCTTGATTTCAGCTTGGCTAGCCATACGAAGTTGAAAAAGTTTATCCGTTTCAAACTTCCTCGGTAACATACTTTCATCAACCGGAAGGAGTGGGTCAAAGATATTCGAGTCTTTTATGACTTGGTTACGAAGTTTTTGATTATAACGATTTTGATCCCTTTTATCCTGTAACATATAAATATCATCTATATTTACTTGTGGATAAAATAAATTGGCACGAGCATATCTTTGAGCTAGAATGCGCTTATCACGATGTTGGAACTGATAATAAAAAGCAGTGTCGGTGTCCGATGGTTTTGGATCATATTTTTCATCTCGACTAGGATGCGCTGGTATATGTGTATCACGATGATTATATCGATCTGTATGAAACTTGTCATGCTGAAATGGACATTGGTCATGTAAATCACATTCCATTTTGGGAATCTCAACATAACCCGTTTCACCAGGATGCGAATAATTTAACCAATGATCACTATAGTCGACAATGCAATCTTTTCCATATGGACAAGGCAGATTATTAAAATTAAAATTTGAATATGACGTATTTTGGTCCATGTTTTTATTTCTGGCCCAATTAGTGGGTCGGAAAGTCATTTCGTTTTGCGTCATTGATTTATCATTTACTTCAGCACAATTATTTTTATCAATGGGAAAGTCCCCAGATTTTTGTGGCCCAAGGGACTCTTCCTCTGAAGAAAGTTCTTGGTCAATTAAAAACTGGTTAAAAATGACGTCATCTTCAATCAATCGATCAGCTTGATCTAAAGTCTCAAAATCACTGCGCATTCTTTCCTGTGAAAATCTTGAATCTGCAACAATATCTGACATAAAATCATTTGCATTCTGGGAAGACAATGGATTTGAACTGGAGGATATAACGATTTTTGAACTTTTGGACTGAGTTGAACTTGGGGATAAATTTGACCTAGCAGTTGGATAAAATAAAGTTGGCGAAATAAAATCAGTTGGAGGTAAATTGGGCGAAAAATTACTTAATTTGGGATTAACATTTATATTCTCATTCGAATATACCTTAGCATTTGAATTTTGTGCTTCTTTTCCTTCATTCTCATTCAACAGGAAATCTTCTGGTTGTGATCCATTCTGGCTTGAGTTGGTACTTTGACTTAGACCTTGAGACAAAGTACTTGGTGATGGAACATTCAATAGCGGTAGAGTAAACTGATCCAATTTCATTTGATTATAAGTTTTTTGCGAATCCTGAGCTACATGAGCTACTGATAGCCATTGTCGAACAAATTTCTTAAATTGCAGTGCTGCTTCTGGGTTAGCTGACTTGAAATTCGGAATACTTTTAGGGCCAAGTGGAACATCAGGAGTCTGTTTCGACACTTTAATTTGCCATTCGAGCACTTGGGCTGGAGAAATTTTTTCATTTGTTAGCTGTCTTTTCAAACTTTCAAAATACAGCCCCATCATATTCGTACTGATTGGAAAATGAGTGTATTTAGACAGAAACTTCCACACATTTCTCTCATGATCACTTGTTGAAGCTAGAAGTTCTTGAATAATGAAATTGGGTATTTGTTTTTGACGAGTTGTGGCAATATTATCTTTAAGACTTTCAATTTCAGCTAACAGTCCACGCGTTTGAGCATTTTCTCGATCCATTGGATTGTCATATGTACATTTAAAACTATCCAAAAAGCCATCAAAATCATTTAACAAAACAATCATTATGAATCGAGCATTCCACCTGTCTTGGTTCGTATATTGATAATCGAGTTTTCCTAGTTTGATCCATTGATTATTGCGATGAGACGTATTCCAATCACCTGATTTTATTTCTGGAAGGTCAAGGTCAAGTTTATCAATTTTTTGTTTTGGATCCGGATGTGTTCGAACAATCATTTTGGTGGTTTGATCAATTTGACTAACTGCAGCAAAGGTATTATTTTCGTATTTATTCGTTTTACCAACCATTCGTGCTCCATGTGTTGGGTTTACACGGCCCAGTTCAACAACTTCAGCTTCACTCTGTAATGATGAAAAATCTCCCGACGTAGGTTCAAGCAATGACTGCTCCATTGGTTCATTTGGTGGCAAATCAATTGATAATTCAGCAGTTTCAATATCTGTGTCGGTTCCAGGATCTCCTCCTTGCATACCAGCAGTTTGAATAGTCAATTTAGTTTTCATTATTTTAGAAATGGATTCATTGGTAGGTTGTTCTTCACCTGATTGTGAACGCCTGCGTTTACCTGGTTTACCTGCAGACTGTAACGGACTAAATAAGAAATGTTCTTGTGTGCTTAATATATAAAAATGTGTTAATCCCGATTCCTGAATCATTTTATCTTCATCAGAGTTGTGAGCATCTTTAAATTCATCTGATTCAGTTTCATCATCATCATCTTCGATATCCGAATCCATCATTTTGTCAACATCTGGTTGTGGAATTTCAGCAGCCAACAACACTCTTTCAAGATTTTCCTTGACATTCTTCATTTTGGTTCCTTTCAAATCTTTAACCAAGTCTTCCTTCTTTGTTGAATCAAATGTTGCCAGATTCATTGGTTGCGATGCTTCAAGTCCATCAGTAATTGCAGGAACTGAATTGCCAATTGTACTTTGAAAAGCAGCACAGGTATAAGTATTACTTTTGCCATCATTTTCTTTAAGTGTTTTGGCGTTCTTTTCATAGACATCAGCAGCATGCGCAAATTCTTCATTTCCAATTATACCCATATCCTTGTGAAGAGTTGGATACTTCTTCTGCACCTTTTTGGCCATTTTTGGATTTTGATATAACGCCGATCGAAGTCTGTCTGCTAGCGCTGATTGCGAAACTTTGCCAGACAAATTGTTCCAAAGAGCACCCAACCTTTTACATTCATTAAACGAAGCTTTTGCAGTATTAATAATTTTCTTCTCCAAATTCGCTTCAATTTGATCACTTTTTTCTTCATGTTTCTCATCCA
>JACLAC010013716.1_pt1 | contig 14690 bp, 7 predicted proteins | sample 8027881 | NCBI WGS metagenome assembly JACLAC01 (sample SAMN15725517, study PRJNA655200) | protist metagenome | isolation source: fluorescence activated cell sorting (FACS) single amplified genomes of... | place: Spain: Blaines Bay Microbial Observatory, Mediterranean Sea | collected 2016-01-19 | reverse complement strand
GCGGCCGCCCGACGCGCCGCACGTGCCTTCTCCAACCTCAACCCAGTACGGTTCTGCTTCAATGAATGGTCGTTACAATCGAAGGTCTTCTCCTCTCTTCGTGCGGCTATGTATGGTACGGCCGCGCGCGACGCGAAGAGCCGTATGCTCGGCGCGTACCGGCGGTGGGTAAGTAAGGCGGAGGGCTATGGCGAGTTCACGCGGAAGCGCTCGACTGCGATCGCTACGATCTATTTGAGGCGCCTCTCTAAAGGCTTTACGCAGCTATCGAGAGCCGCACGCGCGGAGCGTGATGCCGCGTTGATGCAGCACTGCATGCGCATCTCGCTCAACTCTTCCATAGTGAAGGGCTATCGTAAATGGAAGATGAATTACGAGGCTATCATCGCGGCGCGTCAGGTCGGTAAGGCCGTCTTTGGCCGCTGGACGCAGATGGCGTTGAGCAAAGCTTATGCATCATGGATAGAGATGGTGGCTGAGAGGATGGCGCAGCGGAGGGCCGCGTCACGGTTTGTGAATGTCGCGTTAAGCCGCGCCCTGTACACATGGGAGCAGAATACGATCGCTATGAAGGGACTCGAGGCGCCAGAGACTGCAGTTGAGGCGTTCATGCTGCATCAGACGCTGACAAAGTGCATGTACCTGTGGCGTACGAATGCCCATGAGCTCGGCACCTTCCACCGTGCAGTTATGCGCATGCAGGACGCGACGAGATTTAGAGCGATCTATCTAATGAGAGAATACGCGAGGGAGGAGCGTGAGAAGGCATACGCGCTCGCCGAGCAGTTCACCTCTGTTCAGAATCTGATCAAACGCATTGCGGTCGGTACGTGGAAGGCGAATGCGTCCGAGGTAAAGGATGCGAAGCTCGCCAGGTACGCGGTGGGCGCTCTCGCCAATATCACTCTATCAAAGGGTTACCGCACATGGTATGAGTTTGCGTATAGCCGCATCCACTCTATGGAGTCTATGGGTACTGCCGTCAAGCGCCTACGCCAGCAGGATTTGATGAAATGCTACTCTACATGGTATGAATACTCTATGGATAGGGGAGAGGCGATGGAGTCGTTATCGAACGCGACGAGGCGGCTTCGCAACATCGGGCTCTCCAAGGCGTTCGCGACGTTTCATGAGTACACGGTTGGTAGCGCCGACGCGTTTGATGCCATCGCCGTCGCAACACAGCGTATCATCAACATCGCTTTAGGCAAAGGCTTCAGGACATGGGAGGAGTACACGAGTGGTTCGGCCTATGCGATGGATGCTCTAAGCTTGGCGACGAGCAGGTTGAAGAACATCCAACTTGGTAAGGTCTTCCGTACATGGGATGAGTTTGCGACGAGCCATGCGGAGGCGATCGCTTCGCTGAAGGAGGCGGCGACCAACATCCGCAACCAGGCGCTTAGTAAGGTCTTCCGGACATGGGACGAGTTTGCGGCAAGCCATGGTGAGGCCATCGCAGCGTTGAAGCTCGCTTCGCAACGCATCGCCAATCAAGCGTTAGGTAAGGTGTTCCGTACTTGGAATGAGTTTGCGACGAGCCACGGCGATTCTATTGCGGCGTTAAAGGTCGCAACCGCGCGCATCAAGAATATCGCTACTGGCAAGGTCTTCCGCACGTGGTCTGAGTTTGCGGCGTCTCACGGCGAGACCATGGCCGCGCTCAAAGTCGCGACGAGCCGCCTGAGCAACATCGAAACAGGCAAGGTCTTCCGTACCTGGTCGGAGTTTGCGTCTTCGCACGGTGAGACTATGGCGGCGCTCTCCACTGCGATGACTCGTCTGCAAAACATCGAGACTGGAAAGGTCTTCCGTACTTGGCACGAGTTTGCGTCGAGTCACGGCGAGACGATGGCGGCTCTAAAGGTCGCCTCGTCACGATTAGCCAACATTGAGAGCGGTAAGGTCTTCCGGACCTGGAAGGAATTCGCGTCGGCGCACGGCGAGACTATGGCCGCTCTCAAGATCGCGACGGGCCGCCTGAGCAACATCGAGACTGGTAAAGTCTTCAGGACGTGGAAGGAGTTTGCGAGTGACCACGCCGAGGCGATGGCCGCTCTCAAGTTGGCTTCTGCACGTCTGAGCAACATGGAGGTTGGCAAAGTCTTCCGGACGTGGCATGACTATGCGACTGGGTATGCCGATTCCATCGCCGCTTTGACGAAGGCCTCTGCTGGTATTCACAACCTCGAGTTGGGTAGAGGCTTCCGTACCTGGCACGAGTATGTGACCGGCTCGTTGGAGGCGTTTGATGCTTTGAAGGTTGCAACCATGCGGATCCATAATATTGCGGCTGGTAAGGGCTTTAGGACGTGGCTCGAGTATAACGAGACGAGCAAGAATAATATGGCCAGCTTGAAGGCTGCATGCGGGAGGTTGGCCAATATGACGCTGTCTAAAGGCTTCAACAAGATCGTCGAATTCATTCACGAGCAGAATGAGGCGCACGGTCGGTTAAAGTCGGCCGTGAGCGCGTTAGGAAGCATGGCGCTTCGTAAGGCGTTCAACTCGTTCAAGGAGGTCACGGCAAAGGATGGGTGGCGTGAGGGGGCGGCAGGGCAAGCCATCAAGCGACTCGCGCAGAAGACCTTGTACAATGCCTTCTCGACGTGGCAGAGCACCGCCAAAACCGGCGCAGAGACTGAGGGCAAGCAAAGGCACGTCCTCGCCATCTTCCTCAACCGTACGCTCTCTGTCGGCCTACGCACGTGGCGTGAGACGGCGATACTCCGTCGTGATGCTATGGCGTTGATCCGTCGCGTGATCAACCACGAGCTATGGCATGGTCTGATTGTATGGAGGGACGCGGCCAAGCAGCATGGCGAGTCCATGCAGGCTCTAGGCAATGCTGTCGGGTTTATGCGCAATGCGGAGCTCGGTAAGTGCTTCAAGACGATGGTACAGTACGCGAATGATAGTGCCGAGGCATACAATAACCTCAACATGGCGACGCGCTCGTTGATGCAGATTAGCAAGAAGAAGGCGATGGTCCAGTGGATTGCGGGGGCGGAGGGCTGCAGGATGGAGACGGCCATCGAGCAGGTGATGATCGCTCTCGGCGCCGATCGTCTTCAGCGCGGTCTACGCTGCTTCCGTATCGCTCTACTTATACAGAGGCGTGAGCAGTCGGCGTTTGATCTATGGTGCGGGAGGGCTGATGAGAAGGCGGACGAGAAGATGCGTAAGATGGAGCTGAGAGAGCGTACTATGGGCCACTTCCTCCAGATGGAGACTGCGAAAGTGTTCGAGACGTGGTACAGCTACGCCGAGGATCATTTGGCCTTCATGGAGGCGGGTATGGCCGTGATGAGGGCCTTCTCGAATCAGAAGCTGAGTAAGGGCATGCGGACCTGGGGAGAGTATGCTTGGCAGCGCGCTCATGCACGGGCGTTAATCTCTCGTCTCATCAACTCGAAGCTGACTCTCGGGTTCAATACCTGGGCCGAGCTTGCCAGCGATCGTGCGAGTGCGCACGACGCGGCCGAGCGTGTCATCCGGCGGTTCATGGCGCAGCACCTATCGAAAGGCTTCACGACGTTTGTCGAGTACTCCTCGACTCAAAAGGAGCAGTACGACAAGATGCGTTCCGTCGTCTCGCGCTTCAACAATGCCGCGCTGACAAAGGCATGGGCGTCTTGGAAGGAGGTTGGCGCCGCCGGTCGTCGCACTCTCGACTTTATCGCGCATTCTGCCGCGCGCTTCACCTCCAAGTACAATCTGGCCGCGTTAAAATGCTGGTGGATTGCCTCCTGGATGGTCAAGGACGAGCGGCGTACACTCAAGAGGTGGCAGTATGTGCTGGCCTCAGGCGAGTTTGAGAGGGCCGCGCAGCTAATGATGATGGAAAAGTGCGTACAGAGGCTGAACAATCTGACGCTCTCAAAGTACTTTTCGTCGATGGTTCGGACCTTGGAGATGGAGATGGCGTTAGCCGTTGCGATAAAGAAGCTCACTCAGATGAATATCGCCAAGTGCTTGCATACCTGGATAGAGCGGGTCCACGGCGAGCAGGATGAGGCGAGTGCGTACGAGAAGGCCTTCCGTCGCTTAAGGAACCAGGAGGCCTCCAAGGCATGGGCGCAATGGAGCAATTTCACCAACGAGCGGCTGACCGCCCTGTCTCAGCTCGACGAGTCGATGATCGCATTTCGGCGTGTGACGTTTGGTTGGGCGATGGACCGTTATAAGGAGCACGTCGAGTATCTAATCAAGGTACGGTACGCGATGCAGAGGTTGCGTGAGGCCGATGTCGCGCGAGCGATAACGACGTGGACTGAGTATGCTGTCGAGCGTGCGGAGGTCCAGGAGCAGAGGCAGCATGTCTTAGCGAGCCTGTTGAACACGAAGGTTGCAATGGCGTGGCGCACATGGAACAACAACATCGAGGCCGCTCTGGAGCAGAGGGCGGCAATCAAGGAGGTTGTCGGCGCTTTCCTCAACCAAAAGGAGTCGAAAGCCTTCAACAAGTGGCATGAGGTCGTGGAGGAGGAGAAGGAGAAGAAGAATACGCTACGTTCGGTCGTGTCCGGCTTCCGTAACGCCAAGGTCGGTGCCGTGTGGCGCACGTGGCGCGGCCTGCTTGTCGATCGCAAGGGTATGGCCAATGCCGTTGGATTCTTAGTCAATATGCACATCGGCAGGGCATACAACTCGTGGCGATCGTGGGTGGAGGAGGAGATCTTCTGCAAGAAGATGTTCTCGCGCTTCCGCTCGCGCGGTCTCATCGCCGCATGGAATAGCTGGAATGAGTATGTTGAGGAGCTACAGACGAATCACACGACGCTAATGAAGCTGATCAACGTGCAGTCCGGCAAGGCGTTTAGGCGATGGGTCGAGTACGGTGAGGAGATGGAGACGCAGCGTATTACTTTAATGCGGCTATTCAAGGTCGGCTGCACAAAGGCGCTGCTTCGTTGGGTCGAGTATCTCGATGAGGTCGCTTCACAGCGCCGCATGATGCGGCGGATGATGAACCAGCAGCTGGCGCAAGGGTTTGAGCATTGGGCGTCCGCCGGCGAGAAGCAGGCCGAGCAGATGCGTATGTTAACCAAGGCGGTCTCCGGCATCCTCTCTGCACAGCTTCTAAAGGGCTTCAATAGCTGGGTATGGATCAACAAAGAGATGAAATTGGCGTATCAGCGACTACGTGTGACGCTCAATCACAAGGCCGTCGCCGCTCTTCATAGGTGGCAGGAGGCAGTGGAGGAGATCCAGAGATCGCGCCAAGTCATCTTAAGCCTCTTAGACCAACAGTTGGCAAAGTCGTTGCGCACTTGGTTGGCGTATGCGGAGGCTGTGGCGGACTCGATGGAGAAGCTGCAGCACGCGATGGCGGGCATGCTGCATAGGGAGCTCTTCAAAGGGTTTGGCTCGTGGAAGGGCGTATATGAGGCGATTAAACAGGCGAAGCGCGATAAGATTTATGCAAAGGAGATGGAGGAGGCGAGGGTCGCGATGGAGGCGGCGGCCGCTGCACACGCAGAGGAGCAGAAGAGGCTTATGGCCGAGGCTCAAGAGCGGCAGAAGGCTCTCGGCACTCCAGGAAATGGCGCGCTCGTTGCTGCGGGCCACTCGCCCCTACAGGGCCTAGCCGGCCACAATGGCAACAGTGTAGTCGTCCTCTCGGCGAGACCGCGTACCGTGATGGAGAGGTCGAGCTCCGGGTATGCCGACACGCTGTTCACGACGTCGAGCTGCACCGGCGGGCGTGCTGTGCCGTTTGGTGCGCCTAAGACTGGCCCCTCACGCTCCTTGCGCCGGCGCGCATGGGAGGTGGAATCTAAGATTGAGCGCTCGACTTCCGCGTTAGACTCTGGCCGCCTGCCCACATTCGGAGGAGGGCGGCATACATCGGCAAGGGCGGAGGAGCGCCATCACAATACATGGGGTAGCAAGATGGCGTCTTCGCAGCCGAATTATGAGCATTTGGACGACAATGGGCCCACAACGGGCCGGATACAGCGTTCATTGAGCTTTGACACGGGCGTGAGAAAGACGCGCAAGAAGGCGAAATCGCAGATCCCTACGGGTTTAGCCTCCGCCACTCTACCTCAAGCGGCGATCGACGCGGCGTCTGACGCGGAGTACACTGGGGAGTTTAGCTATGCTGTGGCGCCGGGTGGGGAGGTGGAAGGGCAGCGTGCGGTCGTGCTCACGGCGCAGCGGCCAATGCAGCAGCCACCGCCGGTGCCCGGAGCCACGAGCACTGCGCTTGTGCCCGCGGGAGCGACGGCGATTGATTTGCCTGGTGGTGGTCAGCTCTCGTGCTCACCGGGTGCCGACGGGTCGATGAGCTACACGGTCAGCGTGAGGGCACAGTCGCCCACACCGACGCCGGCACGGCGGACGAGCATGTGAGAAGCACGACAAGGTAAGATTGAAGAACGAGACAGGGAGAGATGAGGAGGAGAAGGGAGAGCAGCAACTCAGATTCTAGCGGCTGCGCGCCCACAGGGTGAAGAGACAGGTGAGAGAGGCGAGGTGTATGGAGAGAGGGGCATTTTGGGCATGCAGAATTTGCTCCAGTGGGTCGTTGTTTGCGAGTTTTGAGTTGAGTATGATTGATGTGGTCGTGCCATGCGTTTGAAATCACACGAATCGGTTTGAGCCGAGCGCCCACACGGCGTTTCGGTAACTTCGCAGTCTTCGCATCTCCGACGTGACCTCGACGCGACAAACGCTTTAAAGAAATGGCGATCCTCCTCTCTCACTTGACGCTGGCTCTCGTCGAGCCGCCGCTGCTCCACCGTACGGGCGCGTGCAATGCCGCCGCTTCGCCGGCGGAGCCGACGCTCGGCCGCCGCGCGCTGCTCACGACTGCCGGTGCGGCCGTCTTCGCCACCACGCCGCTGGCTGCGCTCGCGGAGTCGACGCTCGTGACGCGGCAGCAGGCGTACACGCGGTACGTCCCGCGTATCGAGCGCGCCCGCGACTACTGGGCCACGAAGCTGCGCAAGGACGTCGCCACCCAGAACTGGGCGGCGATCGTGAAGGAGCTCGAGCCGGTCGGTAAGAAGGACAAGGGTGGCGCCATCAAGAAGGCCTTCGGCCCGATGGGCCTGTGGTCGTCGTCGTTCTCGTCGAAGGTCATCTCGGACAAGACGCTCGCGATGAACGCGGCCCTCGACGAGTTTGCGGAGGCGGTCGCCACCCTCGAGATTGCGGCGAACGGTCAGGAGAAGGACTCGGGCATCTTCAGCTTCCTCGGCGGCTCGAAGAAGATTGACGAGGGATCGCGCATCAAGCTCTCTGTTGCCGCGTACAAGAAGGGCACGATCGCGTTCAACAAGTTCATCGAGATTGGCAACGACAACCTCGGCCTGAACTTCGCGCCGATTGACACCATCGATTAAAAATACGATACCTCTGGGACGGCAGGACTCTAACGACGAGAATAATAAATGTAGTGCATCTTTTTATATTTGTGCGCTGTGCGCGGCCGTGCGGCGGATGTGCTCCCAGGGAGCGCTATACCACGCAGCGCCCGGGAGCGCGTCGCGCGCGCGGACACCGCGGGTACCAATCGTCTCGTGTGCGTGATGCGGTGATGGATGGAGAGCGCTCGGAGGGCGAGCGGCGCGGCGGATGTTGTAGAGCGTCGAATTGAGAGGCATGTGTGATGGCAGATGAGAGGCAGGGATCGTCTTTTGTTTTCGTAATGCGCGCACCCGCAACTAACACTCACGTCACACGCGTCTCTCGACTCAAAACGCGCGCGCCGCAAAGTGGTCACCGGACCTGTACACCCGCAACAAATACCGCACAGACACCGAAAACAGATCCCACTCTCACGCCACGCCCACACGCCAGAGTCCTGGCAACCCTGCCCCCCCCATGTCGCATCCAGCGAACGGTAGTATCATGCGTGTTGTGTGCGGATCTCTCTTGCGAGAGAGCATCGCACATCCACCGCCTCTTGTTCGTCCCCGCCGCCGTTTTGTTTGTCGTCCCCGCCGCCAGTTGTCTCCAGACGATGGTCTCTTCTTCCCCCATCGTCCGAGTAAAAAGCCTCGTCTTCTTGCTTGCTTCATCCCTCCCCTCCGCCTTTGTGTGTGTGTGTGCGCATTCTCCATGTCACGCCATTCATTACCAGCCAGTCGCACGTGGTCTCCAGCTTCGCCCCACGGCGTTATTAAATCAAAAGTGATAGTATGCGCGCTCAAGCTCTAGCGCGTGCCCATGCGGCACTTGACCTTGAGGTGGCCAACCTTGCCACAAATGTCGCAGGTCTTGTCCTTGTTCGGGCAGTCGGCGACGGCGTGGGCGGTGGAGCCGCACGCGTGGCACTGCGCCGGCTCGGGGCACTGGCCGGCGAGATGGCCCACAACGCCGCAGTTGTTGCAGCGCTTGGCGGTCGGCTCCGAACGCGCGGCCTTGCGCGCCTCCATGCGGCACTTCACCTTGAGGTGACCGACCTTGCCGCAGATGTCGCACGTCTTGTCCTTGTTCGGGCAGTCCGCGACAGCGTGGGCCGTCGAGCCACACGCGTGGCACTGCGCCGGCTCCGGGCAGTTGCCCGCCAGGTGGCCAATCTCGCCACAGTTGTTGCAGGCCTTTGCACCGCCGCCACCACCGCCACGGCCTTTACCGTAAGGCGCCGAGGCCTGCTTGCGGGAACCACGGCCACCGCCGCCCTTCGAGTACATCTTGCCGCCGCCATTGATCGGCCCGGCGGAGAAGTTCGACTCCTTGATAATATCGTCTAATGCCATGTTCATCTCTCTGCCACCGTTTACATTCGATGATGGACTGAGAGATCCTCTTTGAATTTTGCCGAAATGCTTCATCAAGCCGATGAAGTTTGGCGTCGGCCGCGGGCACCTGTCCGAGGCACCAACCAGCCACCCTTCGAAGTGGTTTTGTTGTTGTCCACCAACAGCTCCTAACCAGCAGGTGCTCGCAACGACGCCCTGGCGAGGCCGCGTCGATGCGGCGATCGTCGGCCACGCGCTCCGACGACGCTGTGCCTGCCGCGCCCGCGCCCACCGCCGCGCAGCTCTCTGTCGGCCGCGCACGGCGCGATTGGATAAAAACAAACGCGTCACCACCAACAAATCTCGGCGCGGCGCTCTTCTGCCGTCTCTACGGTTGCTGCATAATCTATTTCGCGCATTACACCGTTCCCGATTACCTGCACTTTCTAGAGCATACGACGCTCGTCTTTCCATACTCGCCGTGGCACCGCCTACCACTCATTCCAATTCAAAATCATCTCGAGACGCTCCGTCAGATCCTCCTGCTCTCGGGCGGCCTTCTCGCCGTCGGCGTGCTGCCGCGTATCGCCACATTGATCAACCTCGTGCTCATCGGCTACTTCGCGCAGCTCGATCGGACCTTTTACAATAATCACTACATTCTCATGGTGCAGATATCCTTCCTCCTCGTCCTTCTCGACCGGCGCTGCGTCGCGTGGCCATGGTTTGGAACCGCAGCATTGCCACGCTGGCAGCTGACATACCTCCGCGGCCTCCTCCTCACTCCCTACGCCTTTGGCGCCCTCGCCAAGCTCAATTATTCCTGGCTACTCCACTCCCAGCCGGTGCTCTCATGGGCGGACAATATGCTCGGCGAGCTCGATACGGCGACCAATGGATTGCTAAGCCATTACGTCGATACATACCTGCATACAGACACTGATATTGTCCACCCCTTCTCTCGCGTCGTCTGCTACAGCGGTCTCGTATTTGACGCGTGGCTGCCATACGCCCTTCACATCACCTCCTCTACACAAAGCAGCGGGAGCGTGTTCACGCATACCATTGCCATCGTGCTGTGTGTTCTCTTCAACGCGATGAATAAGCTGTGGTTTGGTCTGGGCGTCTTTCCGTACCTCAACCTCTGTGCGCTCTTGCTCTTTGTCGAGCGTGATAGCAGCAGCCCGCAGGAAGATGGTGGTGGTGAGGCATCGCCTAAGAAGCGGCCCTTTGGCTCAAGGAGTCACCCTACCACCACCACTGGCGAGCAATGGTCCTTCTCTCGTGTACTCCTCACCCTACTCGCCATCCCGCATCTTCTCATCCCTCTACGCGGTTATCTATGGTACTCTTACGATCAATCGGGCCTGTGGACGGACGAAGGGCATCTGTACGCGTGGCACATGAAATTGGTCGAGAGGGAGGGGACGCTTGTGCTCACAGTGCGAGGGAGAGTACAAGATGCAGCATCGCAGGACGATCAGGTGGAGGAGGATGGTGATGCCATGGATGATGGTGATGGCTCATGGCGCACGTGGTCTCTTGTTCCCGAGCTTGACACCGCCTTGCATACCGACCAACGAGGCGAGTTACCACACAACCCGTCCATGCTTCTCACCTACTCATCAACCCATCTACTACCATTATTCAAACAGCGCGGTATCACCAACATCAGTATACATGCAAGCTACTCGTGCGTCTCTGTCAATGGACGCACGCCCCAACCGCTGTACATGCCGTCCGCCAACCTGCTGGAGTATGCAGAGGAGTACAACAGGGTGAGGGCTGATTGGAGTGGATACAGCGGAGTGGGCAGGTTCTTACACCCGTGGAGGAGCGCCGGATATGCAAACGCGGTCAAGTCGATAGCGTGGTCGAAGGCAGGCGCGGAAGGAGCTGAAGCCTTGTGCAATCTAAGAGAGCCGCCAGAGAGCCGCATCGCCCTTGACAGCGACACGACGTATCGATGGCTGTATGGGCCGCTCCTCTTCTCAAGGCAGGAGAAGAGGGATTGGCCATGGGTCGGACGCTCACGATTGCCGCTTCTGCGGCCTGCCGAGGTGAAGGGCGACTACGACGCGGCGGAGGATACGCCGGCGGTGATGGCGGCGGCCGTGCGTGCCGATAAAGATGTGCCGCCGTGGGCGGATTATAGAGGCAGTGTGGTAGGCGTCGATGATGCGGGTGGTATGCCGCCGCCCTTGTGGGTGACGGCGTGCTCGTATCTTCATGCCGCTCAGTCAATGTGGTGCCCAGAGGACGCGCCGGCTGACGACGACGACGACGACGGCGCTCAGGCCCTGAGGTAGGTTAGGTGAATAACCCAAATTGGCAAAAGTCCGACGGTTACACGTAACGGCTCGATTGACGATCTTCGCATCGGAGGTGCGTGCGCATGTGCCGAGGCCTTTTGACTCGCCACCTGACTCGCCGGAGTCGACGCGAACGCGTTTACCACGGACGCGCCATGCGCGAGGTCTGCCATTCTGAAACGTGTTGTCCTGAACTCACGAAACAGATCCTGTAGTTTTTACAAGTCCGATTTCGCAAGTCTTCGTGCTCACAGAAAGTATTGAACGGCCAACCTACCCTCTAATATAAGTCAAGTCTCACAAAAGCAAGCTGCGAACCAATTCCAGCTTCTCGTCATTTGTACCCTCGCGTCGCATGATACTGCGAATGTCGTCGCCTAGATCTGGACGCGCACGCAAAATCTCCACAATGCTCACCGGTTTCGCCTTGGCTTCTGTTGCCGGCTTCGCCGCCTCGCGCGAGAACTCGATCACGGTTCGGCACATCGGGCACGTGTCATTCTCATCCCTCTGCGTCCACTTCTCCTCGCACGCGTCACACAGCCAATGCATGCCTGCAAAACGGGAGTGAATGTCAAGGCGGGAGCGAGCTCGAGACGAGGGCACAGCGGGGGTCGATCGCGATCCGTGGCGGCGCACATGGATGGAGGCTGCGCCATGGCATCTCCCAGCCCGGCTCGTTCATCGAACGGTAGCAGACGGGGCAAACAACCTGCTGCCACTCTCCGCGGCGCCCCTCTTCCACGAGCATTGCGGTGATGCTCTTCAGCGCAAGCATCCAAACCTCGAGCTGGCTGTACGGTTCACGGCTGACCCACGCATCCCACGCCCGGCACGCGTTGAGGCTCTCGCGACGCTTGTACAGCTCGCGAGCAAGCAGCCGCAGCGGCGCGAGGCGAGTCAAGAGAAACTCCGGCAGATCGCCGTAAAGGTCGTTCAGCTCCCGTCGCACAAACGATTGTTTGGTCGCCGGCGCACCGTTGACCACTTCTTCAGTGCGCGCGTCGAGCCACGTCTTGCTCAGCTGCGGCCAGATCGCGTCCGCCTCAGGGCAGCCCATCCGCACGCCAATCGCCTGGCACGCGCTTGGCTCGCCGATGATCCGCATCATCAGCATGCCACGGGTCGTGACGACCGTCTCGCCTCGCGCAAGCCACGCCGCATCCGGCCCGTTATTCTTGAGCCAACGCTGTACCTTCGCATCGTATTCTTCGAGAGGGGGCGGAGGTTCTTTGCCATAAGCGTGGAGGAAGGTACGGCCGATACCTTCGAGAGGCGGTGGTGGCGCTGGCTTGCTGCCGCCGCCGCTGGCTACATCGCCGCCATCGCAATTACGATCGACGCCTTCGGCCGCCTCCGCGCCGCCATCCAAGTCGCTCGCATCCATGCTGTCGTCAGGCACGGTACCGACTTGACCACCAGCACCACTGCTGATGTCGATTGTCGGCTCTTGCGCTTGCACTTGAACACCGCTGCTTCCGCCGATGCTACTGCCCGCAGCGCCGGTGCCGCTGATTATTCCGACGTCAGCCATGTCCTCGCCGTCCGAATCGCTCGCCTCGGGTGAGGGTACGGCCGTGACGATGGCCATCACTTTTTTGTCGTCTGTCAAAGGTTCGCGTGCGTGGCCACCTTCCAAGTTGGCACGCTCGTAGTGAAGATCGACAAGTGGCATACGGCGCGCGTAGGAGGCCACGGCGCCCGACGGCATTGGGTCCGCGTCGGAGCCATCACGAAGCGGCGACGCCGACGCTACCTGCAGCGAAGCCGACGCCACCGACATTTACCTAACGTCGGGATGTAACGGCCGCCAGCACGGCGCGCCAACGACGTCGTCGGCTCGTCGGGAGGGACGAAGCAGCGAAGGAGTCACTTGCGACAAGTCGGGGCGACGAGGCGCTGTCGTGGTGTGGAGTCCGTGAGCAGCCGCGCCACGAAATCAAATTGTGCCTCGCCACACAACACAGCAATGTCGACCACCACCACCACAGCCTCCGACTCTGGCGGCGGCGAGCGCGCGCCCGGCAAGCGCCAGAAAATTATTCTCTCCGCCGCCGACCCGGCGGCGGCCATCCAGAAAATGACGGCCGAATTCCAGGCGGCGTGCGATGCCGGCGATTTCAACCGCGCTAAGGAGCTGTCGACGCAGCTCGCACAGATGACCGTCGCTGCAGCGGAGGAGAATGGCCAGCTCAAGGCGCGGCTGCCGCGGCAGATGCCGCTCGACGTCATCCAGATCGTCAAGGAGCGGATGCAGATTTTATTCTCGCCGAGCGGCACAAAGCCGGGAAAGCCCGAGTGCTGGATCTCCAAGGGCGGCGAGAGTGGCTCGCTCGTCAAGGTCAAGCGGCTCAATCTGGCGCAGCACGTGCAGGAGATCGAGCTTTTATTCTCGCAGCGCGCTCCGCACGCCCTCTCCGGCGAGGTCGTGCCGGCCCGGCCGGAGATTGCAGCGGCGGAGCGCAAGCAGGCTGAGGACGATGTGCGCTCTGGCCGCGCAACGCACGCGGAGTCTAACGCCCTCGGCGCGACGGAAGGCCCAACCATGGGCATGGCCGACATCGAGACGTGGAAGCCGCAAAATGAGGGTATGATGACCAAGAAGGACCTCCCCGGCCGTGGACGACGCGGCGCCGCAGGCGGCGGTGGCAGCAGCAGCAGCAGTGGCGCTCTAAACATGCGCTGCGTCGCGCCCTTTATGAAGCCCAAGGAAGGCGGCGGCATGATCGCAAGCATGACCGGCGCAGTGATTGCAGCCTCTAACCTCACGATCTCGGGCGGCGCGCTGTGGAATACGCGCTCGTTCGATCTACAGAGCTCGTATAACGTTGCGGAGGGCGACACGAAGCACGCAACCGGCGTTACGGGGCCCGACCCAAAGCTCAACGCCGAAATCAACAAGCGGAACGCGAAGCGCCATCTCAACCGCGAGCTCTACGACCTGGACATCGTGATACTCCGTGTGTGCGGCAATTCGAACAAGTGCCTGCTCTTTGACGTGTTTGAGGACGAGAAGAAGGAGGGACGAGAGATGGAGGCCGCTGTTATCGACGAGCCCTTCTACCAGAGCGTTACGGGGTCCAGCTCGCGGCGCTCCTAGAGAGCGGCGTGCCTGAGCCCGAGGAAGAGGAGGTCGAGGAGGTGAAGGAACCTCGTGACGAGCCGCTGGGTGGGCCAGCAGCGAAGAGGGATAGGGCGGGTGCGGCCGGCGGGTCGATGGACGCACTCTGAGGGACAACAGCACACAGTGAGAGGTGTGTGGGGTAAGGGGGGGATGACTAAACTGGTAACGACGCAATAGCCGGTTAGTCACTGACGAAGCCCGAGAATCGATCATAGATTCGGGCCATAGCGGTGCTCGCGACGCTTCGAAGTTTTATTCGACGCGGTCCACGTTTATTCGAGGCGCGCGATGGTTCTGCCTCCCGCTGCTCTCCGCCATAGCCCATCGCTGCACCGCCAACGCGCTGCCCAGCGTGCCGTCTACTAGCGTGCATAGGATGACGCAAGCAAAAGACGCGAATGGAGCCATCGGAGAAAGCGGTGCGCTGAAACGCTCGCAGCCCTCGGGCGAGCAACGACGCCCGACAGCCGCAGCCAGAATTTTCGCGGAGCGCTGGATCGAAGGCGCCAAAGATTTGTCGAACGCTACGGGTCACGAGCACACGACCGAAAAGAGTTCACG
>JACLAC010025086.1_pt1 | contig 14694 bp, 12 predicted proteins | sample 8027881 | NCBI WGS metagenome assembly JACLAC01 (sample SAMN15725517, study PRJNA655200) | protist metagenome | isolation source: fluorescence activated cell sorting (FACS) single amplified genomes of... | place: Spain: Blaines Bay Microbial Observatory, Mediterranean Sea | collected 2016-01-19 | reverse complement strand
ATATATAATATATATATCTCTATATAATCTTTTGAATATGATACTAAATAATTTACTAAACTTTATTTCTTCCTACCCCTGACCCTGATTTAATGATAAATATACCAACCTATTGCAGGAATATTGATAGGTCCCTAATGCCATGACCGGTTATCATTTAAATACCTTTGATATTAATTTCTATCAAGTAAGTAGTTCGTTAACTTGGCATGAGTTTGTAATTGTTTGTATATTTAATTCCTTTATATCTTCCTACCCCTGACCCTGATTTAATGATAAATATACCAACCTATTGCAGGAATATTGATAGGTCCCTAATGCCATGACCGGTTATCATTTAAATCAACCTTTGATATTAATTTCTATCACTATTCAATTTAGTAAGTAGGACTATAACTAGCATGAGTATGTACAATTCAAACATAAGATTTGTTCAATTGCAGAGGCCATGTAGAACGTATGAAAATGTTTGAATTGTATAAATTGAAATATACAAATTTGAATTGGGAACAATCAACATTTGTTAGTTTGTAGTATAGATCGCTGCCCAGACTTGGTACATTTTGTTATGTTGTATAATAAATGATATTATAAAAAAATGCATTGTTCTAGAATTGTCACTTTTATTTTGTTGTATAAAATCTCTTGTCGTGTAATTTTAATGATAATTAATAATGCATTAAAAAATATATAACAATACACATGATGTATGTACATGTAGCTTTGTTTGTATTAATTTATATTTCTACCCAACCATTTTCAACAACACAAAACATGTATTTTTCTGATAAAAAGTAGAACTATGTATATATATAAATACTAGTTTGTTAAAGTGGTATTATTAATGTATAGATTAGAACACTATAGTATACAGTACTTAAATATATTACTACTTTTTTTACTGTGATCCTATATCCTATAAACTATATTAAGGTAAATTTACCGCAAAAAAATGTGATCTCTCCTGATCTTATTTTTAAGGTGGTGCGTGGTGCATATATTGTAGTTCACACTAACATTGGTTTATATAATATATATATATCAAAATACAGCTTTTTTTTTTGTATTCGTAAATACATTTACGATATGCATATACCAAAAGTATTTTATAATATATATATATATATATAATATTAAATATAATACTTGTATGTTTTTGAGAATACTCTCTCTTCTTCTTCTTCTTTGTAGAACTCTCTCTCTCTCTCTCACATTTTTAAAGCACATAAAGAACGTTCAATATGAAAACGATATATAAGAGATACATGTTGTTTACATATCTCTTGGTGATATATGTATGAATTGTAACTAATTTCCCTTTTTTGGACCAACATTTTGTTCTCAACTGTACTGTACACGTATCTTTGTTTAAACATCTAAAATGCACGCGCTATGATAACCTATATACGGCAAAATTGATCCTTGGAAAAAAGTATTCAAAAGCCAACGTCGCCAAAGATAAATTCATTTTGTTTAATAATTGGTAACATCATTTGATCCGGTCTGCATATCCATGATTCAGTTGATTTATTTGCTTCCATTTCGTGCATATTTTTATCTACAAAAGAATCAATAGTGTTGTAATTTTGAATCCATATGGACGTACTTTGAAATCTATTTGTTTCATCTGGTGCACAATTTTCACACATATGAACATCATCAATTGTATATGGTCGATCAATTAAAAAAACAAAAGGCGTGCCAGTTGCCTTTAAATTATTGGAACAAGATTTCAACCTGTCATATGTAGAAAAAACAACTCTTTCTGCTAAACTCAGACTGTGAATTTTATTGTAATTATGAAACCTTCGTTTGATTTTCGCTTGTGCCTCTTTTAATGAATTCAACAATGAATTTGCTTTCTTGTTCCAATGCTTTGCAAGATCTTCATCTTCGTCGATATTTGCGGTCATAATTAAACTGTTTATTTTTTCTAAACTGTATTCTAACGTAGATATATGTTCTTCAATATTTTTTTCCTCATTGTCATCACAAAAAAGATTTTCTAATAAATATTTGCAAGCGCGGCCTTTTGCTCTATACATTGTATATAACTTTTTTACAACATCTTCATACTTGCTTACGACAAGTACAGAATGACCACGCATGGAGGCATAAATTAACATCGTCATGACAGCATTTACTTTACCAAGTGCATTGATTTTATCCAATTTTTTGATGTATGTACACTTTGCTTCAAACGTGGTTATTGACCAAGTTTCCATTGATAATTTAAATATTTCACATTCATATTGTGTAAGAGCTTCGTCACGTAAATTTATCAAACGTTCTACACGTCTACGAGCTTTACTGTGTGGATTCTCTTTTGCAATAAATTTATCTTTACGCGATTTAATAATGATTCTGTTTTCATAATAACGTAGCAACAACTGTATATTTTTCTGTTGCACCATTTCATAAGTATCGTCATCTTTATCAGAACGTTGGTTTTTGTTAACATATTCAATGTATCTTTTAACAATGTTTATCACTTTTTTTGATGGTTCCATCATGCCTGTATTTGAATTTATCTCGTATAGATATTTCTCAGGGTCAGTACTCGTTAATTTAATGTATGGGATCATTTGCTTTACAACTTTCGAAAATGAATTTTGGAGTCTACAAACATTTCCTGGCAAAATTGTTCCTTCTTTCGTTTCATAAAGTGCATTGCTTGTACCGATAAATTTTTTGCAAAGTTTTGATGTCACGCAATTGAAAAAAACTTGTTGATATTCAGGATCCGATATTATTGATGTGAAATCAATGGCAATAAGCATATACGGCAGTTTATTTTCTTTCGCTTTGTGATAAAAAATTGCCAAATCTTTTGGTGCTATTAATTCGATAATACTTCCACAAAATTTGTTTCGTTGTCTGTTTAAATCAGCATGTCGATCTTCATGAGCGACCATAAAAATGTTTTCCATTTTATCGCAATGTTTAATGCAATATGCAGCTGCCAAGCATATTACGGCTTTCCCGAAAAAAATATCATGTCCAAAAATTACTTTGCTACGTTTTAAAAATGACGTCAATGCATGTATTTGATAGTATGAAAAATGTGTAATATTGCTAAATTGAAAAAAAGAATTGATATATGATAGATACTTTGAAATTGTTTTGTCACCGTATAATTTCCTTCGTTGTTTTTCATATTTTTTCTGCATGATAATTTTGGATTGAAGCATCTCTACATTTTCCTTGTGAATCGTTTGTTTGTATTTCTTTGCAATATCTAATAATTTAATTTGATACTCTTGATCTTGATGATTTTTATTCATTATTTTTGTTATTGATTCATGTGCTCTTTCGGTATTTGTATCGTCATTCACTTTCCAATTGTGATTTCGAAGTAATTCTTCAGTAAGTGGTGCGAAATTTTTGTCGTCTTCGTGGTGTTGATCTTGTTGATATTTGGACATCAATACGTTTTCTTTATCTTCCTCCGCTTTTTTCATCACTAAATCTTCTTTCTTGTTATGATTATTAGGTAGATTTTCTTTGTTTTTATTATGTAGTTTAGATGATACCATTGTTGTTTTCCTGAATATCAATTCATTGCATTTACGATGCTTTTTCCAAAGCCTACATGCATGTATGTTTCTTCGAGGTGAACGAAATTGTTTGGAGTTTGAAATATAATTCGTTATAGGCATTTGTCGTCTACCATGTAATGCGTTCGCTCCGTTTTCCATTGTTGTAAAAGAAAACGTTTGTTATTAAATAATTTGAAGACGTTTGAAATGTTTAATAGTTTTTCACAAAAAAAAAAAAATGAATGATGTATAATGCTGGAAATACAATTTGTATCTTTTTCTACGTTCTATTTCTCAACGTTTTGGATCAATACAAATTATATTGTTAGTTTCTAAGTAACGAGATTGTATCTGCTTTAGTCTCAACCCTGGTAGTGTTATTATTTTTTATGTGCCACTCAATGTAAGTAGTTATGCATATGACTTTTTGATGGAAATAAAATTATTATTTTGGTTTTTGTGATGTTGTTGTTTTGGTACTTACCAATTTAATTGTTTGTCAGTTAATTTCCTAAAATGATAAAAATGGGTGAAATTTTTTTTTCCGAGATTAACTATTACATTAATTTTGTGTCGCATTTTTTAGGATAAAAATTTCGATATAGTAAAAAAAAAAAAACAAATTGGAATTATGGGGTTTTAAGTAATGTCGTTGTTTCGCGATTTACCAAATTAATTTGCGTTGTTAATTTCCCAAAATGATAAAAATGGGTGAATTTTTTTTTTCCGAGACGAACAATAATTCAATTTTTTATTGTATTTTATAAGTTTATGTTTTTGGATATTTTCAGGTAAAAATTATGGATCATGAAGGTTTTGAGTGAAATATCTATGTTAGTATAGCATGTTAGTATGTTGGTAAGAAATGTAATAGGAGCTTCAGGTTATTTTTAAGTTACAGATATGACTAAAACACGAATTTGGATTTTTAATATTATGTAATGCTAAAAACGACGGTATATTTTCTCAAAATGCCAATTTTATCATTTTCGCGCAGTTTCGATTAAGAACAATTATCGTATTCTAATATTTATTTAAAGTACAACAAGTGTTATGTTAGATAGGGAGGAATTATACAGAAGAAATTTTTCCAAAATAGCAATTTCACAAATTTCATAAAAACCAGTGTAAAATTAGCATGACACAGCATTGAAATGATGCACGTCTCAAAATGCGTTTAATCTATATCATTTGTCGTTCAAAGAGTAAAAAATGCATTTTTATTTTCCACACCTGATTTAAAAGGTCATATCTAACTTGGATCCTTACTACAACAAATTGTACTGTTAATAAAAAGTGACCTATCTAACTTGACAAAACATTTATATTTTTTTTCACACAAATACACGTGAGGGGATTTATTTTCGTCGGTGTTGTTGTAATGTTATTTAATGCTATTTAAATTTTTAGGTGTGTATATCTTGTTAATTTCAGTACATTTTTTTCTTAAGGGGTTTATCTCTCCTTGCAGAATAAATATGTTAGTTTGTTTTTCGATGCTATTTGTATATTAAAATAATGTATATTGTATTGAGTACCGTCCAAAATGTTTTGGTAATTTATTTAAACCAAATCATTCTTTAATTGTCGGATACAGGCACATAGCATTATATCTTAGTAATTTTTATAAGGGATTTTAAATAAATTTGATAGGGTAGTGTGTTTGTACTAACGTCTTAGTGTAGTGCCTTAGAAAAAAATATTTTGATGCTTTTTGGTCCTATCATTTTTGGACAAAATTGTAAATGAAAGTAAAACACATAAAAAATATCGTAGCTGTAGATTTGATAACATTAAATAACATTAACAATTAATCTCCTTAATTTGTTTTTTTAATGTTGATGTGATATTTTTTATTATTTTATGGTACATTTTTTACAATACCAGAAATACAATTATTATTTCCTATTTATTCATCATTTCAACGAAAATATGTAAAAATCCAATTTTCATTTTCAATGCTATTTTTATGTTAATTGTTACTTGTAATGGTATGTGCATGTTAATTGTGGTGGTGGTTCGAAATTAGGGATTGTAATGCTATGTCTATGTTCATTGGAAAATTATAATGGTATGTGCATGTTAATTGTGGTGTTGGAGATCGTGGGCCAATTTAAATAAAAAAAATTAAAATACAACATTCCCTTAAATAAATTTAAGATTTTTAAATTCCACTTCATAGGGAAATCTTATTGATATACTAACTACTATAATTCCTGTAATTAGTTGACAATTATTTCAATCCTTCACTAGGATAAAATAGAGATTGAAAAAAACAGTTAAGGGATGTTGAAAAAATAATTGATTACATTTTTATATTTATATTTATTATTATTCTAATTATAGATTGTTTAATCATTTTATTATACCAAACCGTAAAAGCTTTTGATATGTATTATTTAAACAACAAAACATCCAAGTATGATGGTAATTAGAAAATTGCAATGAATTATGTACAATTTGCATTGTTAGCATTGTAGTGGATGTGAGGAAATGATAGTGTTGTAGTTATTGTTTTTGGAACATTTAACAAATGTTAAATTCAGTTATAACATTTTGTTGGTGTTGTACAAATATAATTGATAATACACAATATATGATTGTTGTTCCTGATATAAAAGGTGTTGATTATGGTACATTTATAAAAATGTTTTGAGTGTGGTTCAAGTTGTTGGATGGATATCGTGTGGAGTTTCTTGGCGAACATTATTGGTATGACAGCAGGAAACGTGTTTGCGCTGCAAAATATTTCAATTGGAAAAAAAAATAATACAAATTGTTGTTTTCAATTTTACTGTTTTATATATATGTATATATATATATAAAAATAAAGGTTTCACAATATATATATATATCGATACTATCTTTATATAGTATATATAAAATATAAAATTATGTCTGTACATAATCATAACTAAACATATTTGTTAAAACAAATTGTATCATTCATAATAGAAATCGTAAAGAACAAAGAAAAAAAAAAACTTCATCATATTCCTAACATAAATCCAAAAAATGGAAACAGTAGCTACAATTCACAGATATTTTAATAAGTGACTAAAATATTATTAATTTTTAAAATTTTAAAATTCCGAACTTACCCCTATAACCGTTGCATCGCACTTTTATCACTTTGTTTATCAACAAAACAACAATACAATTTCAGTTTAAACAACTTCCAATATTATCTAATTAAATTATCTTTGTTGATACTTCTACAAATATCACTTCAGCTAAACGACGGTTCTTCACAACTGACGGTATGCATCGCCACCACTAACACGATCGGCATCATCAATGTCAGTTGTAGCATTAGTATCATCATTTGCATTAATATTCATCTCAACGTACGATTCTCTACGCTGCGTCGCACTTTTATACTATGTTTATCAACGAAACAACAATACAATTTCAGTTTAAACAACTTCCAATATTATCTAATTAAATTATCTTTGTTGATACTTCTACAAATATCACTTCAGCTAAACGACGGTTCTTCACAACTAATGGTACTCATCCCCAACAAGATTGACATCATCGTATGTATGACATCATCGTAGCATTATTTTCATCAAATCCATCACCACTCATCTCAACATACGATTCTCTATGTTGTGTCACACATTCATCACTTTGTTTATCAACAAAACAACAACACAATTTCTTCTTACACAATCTGAAATATTTCTTTACCAAGTCACCTTTCTCAGTAAACCAACTACTCCCGAAAGTAATTACTATAAGCAAACCAAAACCAGCATTTATCAAAATAACTAGCCATTGTGCTCTAACACATAAAAATGTCTCATCCCCAACACACTTCTCATCTGTTAACAACATTGAAATATGTTAAAAAGCATACGATCAACAAAAACATTTCCATTCTTACTAAACGAGCATCATAAAATGGATGTAACAATGCTATAAAAAATAACGATACGACAACAACAAACAACACTAATAATATTCGTTGCTCGCGACTTTCAATAAATGCAGATCAACAAAAACATTTCCATTCTTACTAAACGAGCATCATAAAATGGATGTAACAATGCTATAAAAAATAACGATACGACAACAACAAACAACACTAATAATATTTGTTGCTCGCGACTTTCAATAAATGCAGATCAACGAAAGCATTTCCATTCTTACTAAACGAGCATCATAAAATGGACGTAACAATGCTATAAAAAATAACGATACGACAACAACAAACAACACTAATAATATTTGTTGCTCACGACTTTCAATAAATGCATATGAAAAATACACTGAATTTTATTATGATTTCCCACCACCAATAGTGGTAAAGTACGATCCAAACGTTTTATTGCCAAAAAACTTATCACTGGCTTCTATCAGCTAAACAACGGTTCTTCACAACTCATGGTAAGTGAGCATAAATCCAAGATTCACATCGCCAATACCACTTGTAGCATTATCATTAATTAAATTATCTTCGTTCAGCACTTGATACTTATACCTACGACAAATAACACTTCCAATTAAACAACAGTTCTTCACAACCGATGGTACTCATCCCCACCACCACCACCAACACGATTCACATCACCAATGTCACTTGTAACATTCTCACCATCATTAAATGCATCATCATCAACCTTCATCTCAACATACGATTCTCTACGCTGCATCACACTTTCATCACTTCTTTTATCATCAAAACAACAACACAATTTCTTCTTAAACAACTTGCAATATTTATTAACTAAATCACCTTTCTCAACAAACCAACTACTCCCGAAATTAATTCCTAAAAACAAAACACAACCAGCATTTATCAAAATCACTAGCCACTGTGCTCCGACGCATAAAAATGTCTCATCCTCAACACATTTCTCATCTGTTAACAACATTGAACCGAAAAAAAATGTTAAAAAACATACAATTAACGAAAGCATTTCCATTCTTACTAAACGATCGTCATAAAATGGACGTAACAATGCTGTAAAAAATAACGATACGACAACAACAAACAATACTAATAATATTTGTTGCTCGCGACTTTCAATAAATGCACTTATGAAAATTACACTAAATTTACGCAATTGGATTACAATTTCCCACCACCAATAATGTTTACTATCATAACCATCATATAATATGCCTAATATAGTAGTAATACACATTGCAGCAATCAAAATAGAAGTTTTGTTGTTAGATAATGTTGTTGTATACATATTTTGATATATTGGAAGCATATAATATCATTCCGATAAAGAGTGATATATTGGAAGCATATAATGCATCTAATCCAGTTTGAGGCCATATACACTTTGCTACACAAACATAATGCAGGTAATATAGCCCCACAAACATGGTGCAGGTAATTTAAGTGCAAATAACTTACCAAATTTCAATCGATTCTCTGGCACTTCACGATCCAAACGTTTTATTGCTAAAAAACTTATTGCTGGCATACCAACAATGTACACCATGAAACTTAACACAATTCCAATCCAAACACTTGTACCATAATCAAAACATTTTACATCAGGATCAACAATCATATATCGTGTACCATCAATCATATGTGTACATGAAAAAAATGTTATTACTGATTTTACTATTTGTGGATACATCAAGTACCAAAATAATATCAACGATGCTACAAATTCATCCCATCCACCATGTAACACATATTTTACTATGACATATCCAATTGGGATAAATAGTATTGGTAACATTAATGTTCCAAAAAACTTTAATTGAAACACGTTCCATGTTGTAGATGTATCTGCTAATATACAATCTAACGACAACAATGCATTTGATACACCAACACCATAACTTTGTATCTTAAACAATTGACGTAAAACATTTGTCCATGGCATATCTAAATTTAATGCTAACGATGCAAATTGTAAATAATTAATTGCAATTTTCTTGATACCATCAGATAATTTAATAATTCGTCGTTTAAATAATGTCATGCGTAACAATATTGTAAAACCTATTAAACCAAATATGATCGAACCGATGAAAATAATTACATTCCATGTTTTATGGCATTTCACGCATGTGCCTTTTCCTGTTCCATGTGCAAATTGTGGTCTATTACATCTTGCACATAATCGACTACCTTGAACATAACCAGGTATGGCACATGAAACATTATGATTTTTTTTTGCTAACTTTGGAAAACGATCGTAATATAAATTATTTGCTGCACCTAAACAACTTTGTGGACGTAAACATTTCGAAAATATTAATGTATTTGGTATATGCCAATTACCAAATCTAGCTTTTATACCATCTTGCGTAATTTTACCATCACATGATGCACCTTGTGGACATTTAACACATTTCCAATTCGATAATTTGTGACTAGTAGCATTTAAATATAATGAATCGCTGTTACAAATGGATGTTGTTGTCCATGATGAAAATGGATATATATATGGCTTGCTTTGTTTATTGTTTGTATATACAATAATTGCTTTAAATATAAATTGAACATTTGTAATAGGTAAACCTGTAAAATTTCCATGTAGATCTGTTGCGAGGAATGTATTGGTTGCTACAACTTCGTTTGTGATTGAATTTGTTGCGGCAACACGTACATAATCTCGTATCCAAGTTTTTACTGGTGGTTTATAATTAAATTTAAACTGGAACGACAATTTTGCTTTTCGTGATTCTGCATATATATTATAAATTATTGGACCATGACCTATGCCTTCTTGTTTTACACACTCGATATGGAAATGATCAGGGACCATATTAATGTCACTGCAATATTTGCATGTGGTTGAACTTATATTCGGTGCATGTTTTAATCCTGTACATTTAGTGCAAGTACCATTCGTTCCAGCAGTTCCTTTTGGACAACTTGAACATTTTATACTACCTTCAATATATGTAGTCATACCAGGCGAACATCTTTCGCATTTGGATTGGCCAGCTTGAGTAGTAACAAAACCACGTGGACATGGTGCAAACGAATTACATCCTCTTTTTGTTGCATTTTTAATACAGTTTGAAGGGTGATTACCTGGCGGGATATTAAGACATTTAATGCTATTGTTTGAATATTTTCCCGGTGAACATAATTTGCACGATGTTGCAATTGTATTTTTTGGTTGATATGTTCCAGGCGAACATGTATCACATGAAGCACTACCATATTTTTTCGTTGCTTTTCCAGCTAAACATGGTAAGCATGATGGATATGAAGCATTTTCCACTAAATATTTACCGGGATAACATGGGAAACATTGCAGACCGTAATTATCATTTTTGTAAACATCTTTTTTGCAATCAATTCCGTATTTGGGATACGATGGAATGGCGTCTTGGCATATCTTTGGTGTACATAAATGTGGTGTTCCAACTATTGATTTTGTTGAATTGCTAAACGTAGAGTTGATAATTATAACTGGTGGTGCAGTCCAAATATCGTCGCCCTGGCGAGCAGTATTATCAGCAAAATGACTATTTACTATGGTTACATGGCCGCTTTGAATGTACATCCCACCACCCTATTATATAACATAATTGAAACAGTTAGTAATTGGTTTGATTACATAAAAGAAAACAGACAATCAATATTGAAATCTACTTACACCCTACACGTGTTTTTCATAACATAATATAACATAATTGAAACAGTTAGTATTTGGTTTGATTACATAAAAGAAAAACAGGCAATCAATATTGAAATCTACTTACTTGCTACACGTTTTTTCATAACATAATATAACATAATTGAAACAGTTAGTATTTGGTTTGATACGTAAAAGAAGTGATGAAAGTGTGATGCAGCGTAGAGAATCGTATGTTGAGATGGGTGATAGTAATAATGTTGAATATAATAATTCGAAGGATAATAATGGTAACAATAGCAGTGGAGTCGCTAATGTTAATGCATCAAACAATATAATACAAAAAGAAATTACTACTAGAAGCCAAATGAAGTTACAAGAAACCAAAGAAGCCATTTTACGTGAGTATGGTTCGATTTTTGGAAACAAAATTATTGACTGGTTGAATGGGGATGTCAAAGACATCAACTTGATCCCTAGCAAACGAAAATATAATCCTACCTGGAATAATGGAAATAAAAAAGCAATACGGTCACAAGAGCTGTACAATGTAAATAGTAGCGCTCCTGATGGAGATTGTGCATACCATTCAATTTTTAATGCCACAAACAATCAACATGTACAGATTTTTGCAAGGTATAACATGGAAGGCAAGGATGGTAATCGACAGACACAATTGGATAACAATAATCATGTGCAAAGAATGAGAAATGATGTTTTGTGTGCAATTTTGAACGGTAACCTTTCACCCGAATTACAAAACAATCTCGAGACAAAACGACAAACATTGGATCGGTGTTTAAGTAAAGATTGGGCAGAAGAGCCAGAAATAGCAATACTAGGATGGTTGTATGCATTAAATATAAATTTATGGGTAGATCACGATGCCAATACAATAAAAGTAATGAGACATTACCCACGAAATATTGGATCAAAAATAAATTTATACTATCGAAATGTGACAGGAGAAGGCAAACAAAACCATTACGATTGGCTGGAAAAAGCACCAAATCCTACTGGGAGTATGATGATGCCCCTGCAAGCGTCTGGTGCAGAAGAAAGTGAATCACCTCCAAAAAAAACCATGAATAAAAATACAACAACCAATGCATCACCATCGACCACAACAACAACAAATGCACCATAATCGACCACAACAACAACCAATGCACCATCATCGACCGCAACAACAACCAATGCATCACCATCGACCACAACAACAACCAATGCACCATAGTCGACCACAACAACAACCAATGCATCACCATCGACCACAACAACAACCAATGCATCACCATCGACCACAACAACAACCAATGCACCATTGTCGACCACAACTCCTGCACTACAAAGTCAAATGGGTATTACATCTTGTACAAAAAAGCAAGGTGCTAATATTATTGTGTTAAAATTAAGAGATAACACATCATTTAATAATATAATTGAATTATTGAATACTGGAATTAAGAAACTGAGTTTGAAAATGGATAATGGGAATGAGTTTGCATATAGCAAAACCCAGAGATCGTTGGTACCTATCGATTCATCGCAATATGAACATATGACTAAGGTCATAGTACCAAAACAACAGCAAATGTGGAATGAAATAGAATGTTCAATAAAGCAAAGGTACCAGGCAATGACAAATGGAATAAATAATGGTACATCAAAAACGGACCAACTAAATGCGGTTATAAATGACATGCAAGATGATACAAATGATTGGTTGTACCAATTCCACGAGTACTTGCATTGTGAAAATATAATGAATAATCTAGGTTACACAGAAACGAAAGTTCACAACTGGTGGATCCATAACGAGACAGAAGTGGTACGTAAAAAAATCGAACACTCTATCTCTCATAATTTCCTTGACTAACTTCTTTCTTTCAACATTATCAAATGTTATAGCATGTAAAAGTAAATTCTGCTGTTGCGGAACAACTCAATACAAAATTGCATTTGCAAATACAAAATATGAAAATACCGGTGGAAGTTATCGATGATACGGAGTTTCATGGTGTTGCAACTGATTTCATCTTTGATACAATTTTGGATACAACATCTTTGTATACTGGTTATCAGGTAAATAAATATAAAAATTATATATTTGATATTGGATATTGCTACCAACGGCATTACCATGATGATAGTACTGTTTTGCGTGTACTATATCAAAAGTTTTCATTATTGAAAACTGGTTCCAAACATCAGAAAGAATACGTGGTTGCAATTGCACCAGACAATTTGAAAACACCAAAGGTGAAAATAAAATTGATTTCGTGTGTGTTTGATCACAACAGCAGCAGCATGTTAATAAGCCCGGTATTTATTGGTGGTAAAATTGTGCTTGAACAAAACGAAGTGTTGCAATTGGATGCGGGCATACAAGCGCAATATCAAGCTATTAATGTAAGTTATATCTATCTTGTTACAAGTTTTAAACCGAAATTGATCTAACAAATTACCTATTTCAATTTTATATTATAGAAATGTTTGGATGACAATTGTAATAAAACATTTCATGCTACAATAAATGGAGTAAAAGCAGTGAGAAATGACGAGAACCTTGGTAAATTGCTTCTAGTGCATAAAGTGAGTCATGTGGCGCAGTTAACATTATTATCACCGCAGTTGGTGTCGGCGACTTCAAAAAACAATTACTTACTTCCATCGTTAACTGGAAATCCAATGGACAAAGATGGTAACCTTGATTCACGATTGGTAAATAAAAATATTTTTGCTATTTGCATATTTACTAGTAAATTTGGCAATTTATTTATATGGAAACCGGTAAGTAAACGTTATTCTTCTTATAAATTGAGATAGGCATATTAACATAAATTTTTATTTGATCAATGTATTTAATATTTAAAAATTAAGAATTCTGTTGGAAATGATATCACGTATAATATGGTGAAAGGTTACCCGATAAGTAAATACGGAAAATTTAATCCGGTAACAGTTGGAACTCCAAAACGTAAAAAATCCAATCGTAGTAGTAATGGTGGTTTTAGTACTAATCTTGGAAAAAAAAAGAAACGGTTATGTCTTGAAAAAAATCAGAAGCCTTTGAACAATAATATTAATAATAATATGATATCACAGAGTGGTACGATGCTGAATGTACAGATGCAGCAACGGATGCCACAAATGACGATGATGATTCATGGACGAGGGCGTGGACAATTGCGTGGACAATTGCGTGGACAATTGCGTGGACAATTGCATGGACGAGGGCGTGGACATGTTCATATGAATACTTTCGGTTTCAACAACAATGAAATGACTATAGCTATGTTTGGGCCAGGATTGCCTCTGCAAACACAGCAGCCGCCACAGCAACAACAAATGATGATGATGCAACAACAACAGCAACAACAAATGATGATGATGCAACAACAACAGCAACCAATGATGATGATGCAACAACAACAGCAACCAATCCGACAATTACCGCCTGGAATGCCTTCGTTTAATACTCCGATGATGTCTCAATCACAAGGTGGACGTGGACAATCACCACAATTTACAATGTATAATAATAATAATAATAATACATCTGCTACAGTTCTTCAACCATATCG
>JACLAC010005314.1_pt1 | contig 14695 bp, 5 predicted proteins | sample 8027881 | NCBI WGS metagenome assembly JACLAC01 (sample SAMN15725517, study PRJNA655200) | protist metagenome | isolation source: fluorescence activated cell sorting (FACS) single amplified genomes of... | place: Spain: Blaines Bay Microbial Observatory, Mediterranean Sea | collected 2016-01-19 | reverse complement strand
GAATCAACTTCATCATCGTCAATACCGCTGATCAGCCCAAACGCGGCTTGTCCTGCTCAAAATCTCCGCTTCTGCTAGTGTGTTACAGGACGCTAGCAGCGGCTTTTGTGAAAACTGTGCCGAGCACGTCAAGAGCTGAGAAGTGAGCACGCACAATCGCTGCGAATTCATCGCCTTAACACGAATACTCGCTGCGCGGCTCGCAACGCACACTGCATACACTGCCAAACAAGGCAGCAAAAGCAGCACAGGGAGGGGAGCCATGGACTTCCTCGACTTCGAGGAGGAAACGCAAATCAATGAGAGCGACAGCCCCCACCAATCCGTCTCCAAATTATTAGATGATAAAGAGCTCCTACAGGAGCTGCGCGCGACGCCGTCGATCGCGAGCTTCCTCGAAGAACACGCACTGTTAGTCCTGAAGGCCGCCCTCACGACGGACGGAGCGGTCGACGACGACGACGACACCGTTGATCAGAAACAGCGGTACACGCCGGCGGATCGGAGGGCCTACGTCGCGGGCGAGGTCTTGTGCGGTCCCGACGCCGCGTGCGTTTCCATTTTGAAGGCCTGCGCTGGTAGTGAAGAGTGCTGGGCGTTGCTGGAGGACCCGTCTCCGGTAGCGACGATGCGCGACGCGCGCTGGGCGCGCATATGGTTAAGGCTGTTAGAAGTTGCGAGGTACGACACCATAAAACACGCGCCACCATTAGCAAGGTTCGCCGCCGCCGTCGCAAAGAATTCGACGAGCGCGGCTGATGTCGCTGGTGCTTTATTAGCTGATGCGTGTCGAACGGACCGCGCCGTCAAAGTAGAATGGGATGATTTGAGATCAATCTGCGCGGCCTTAGACGTGGGCGCGTCGGCCCAATTACTGTTGAATGCGCTGCCGGGATGCGCCTCAAAAATAGTGGACGACCAACGGTGCCTCTCTTCAGTGATGCGAGCGAGGTCCACGAAGGCGCTCTTGGTGATAGCGGAGCTTCTGAGGGCGGCGGCGTCGGACGAGTTCGACGCCCGGCCTTTAGCTAAAGCGCTCGCGCCTCATTCAACACGGATAGCAAAGCAGTTATCGCAAGGCGCGCGCCTCGAGCGCGTCGCGGCTTCTCAAGTGCTGCGAGGTATAGCAAGGTGCCCCGACGCGAACGGCGCGTTGTGTGACGCTTGCTTAGATGCCTGCGCGGATGCTTTATTCACGCACCCGCACGCCGACGTGTTACACGTCCACTGCGCGGACGTTTTGTTAGCTATCATCGACCGGAAGCCATTACATGCGCACGCCGCGAAGCGGTTGGAACGGCTCCTGTTCCGCGACAATAGTACCGAGGGCGGTTTGCTATCAAGGATCCGCTCGACGTTAACCGGTCTGGAGCGGCCGACCAACTCGCGCGACGCCCACCTCGTCGTGCTGGGCGAAGCCGTCTGCGCGGCTTTAAGGGAAGATGAAGCGAAGCCCGGCGCCGGTTTGGTTCCTGATCTCCTCTACGCGCGCCGGAATGAATTAGACGCCTGGCTGCACTTCGTGGAAGAGCTCGCGCGGCTCACGGCGCGGAAGGTCGCGGCGGACTTTGCCGTGCCATTGGCGAACGGGAGCGGCTGGGAGGAGGTGAATGCTGGGTAATGTTGTTGTTTTTCTCGCGGCGATGGCGTTGGGGGGCCGTAGAAAGCCTCCGCTTGCTAGTGTCTTAGGCCGCTAGCTACGGCGGCTGCTCAAATTGCAGACCACAAAGCGCAGCTTCTTACAGCCAGTTACGCAGCTGTTTGCAAGTTTCGAGCACTTCTGCAGCTGCTGGATAACGCCAGTGCTGCGCCGCGCAACCCTAGCGCCCGGAGAGCACAGATTCCACATTGAGAGCAGAGCTGCCAGGCAGCCGCGCGCGCCCCTCGGTCCACCAAGCAGAGCGGCAGACGCTGCAGAAGCACCGCCATGGTGCAGTTCGGCAAGCGCTTCGAGACGTCGCAGACGCGGCGCTGGTTGCGACACAACGCGGACTACGAACGACTTAAATTACTACTCAATTTAGCCGGCGCGGCGCGAGAGCGCGAGCCGGCCGAGAAGACCACCGGTTTAAATAATTTCGGCGACAGAGACAACGCCGGCTTGCTCGAATCGGACGTGGTCTTAGCGCCGGGCGTCTTCGACTCGGGCTTGGAGGCCCTGGAGAAGCAAGCTCTGGAGACGCTCTGGCGGAAGAACCGCAAAAGAGGCCCTTTGGCGAAGTCGACTTCATTAAGTAACATGGAGCGCTTCGCCTTCGCGAGTCCCGGCTCGCCCACCAGTGACGCCGACGACGACGCGTGGCACTGGACTAGATGGCTCTTCTCCTCCCGCTTACCTAGATCTTATGCTCTATTAGCGCATGGGTTTGATGTGGCACTCGTCGCTGAACTAGACAAGGTGGATGCTCTCTACGCTAGAGAGCTAAGAGTCCTCAAGTCGAGGTGGCAGGACGCGTTACAAGATGAATTTGAAGAAGCGATAGATACGGAGGACGAGGGGTCTTCCATCGCACCGTCGCCGATCGGTGGCGTCGCGGCTGCGGCCTTCAGCACGGAGAAATCTAAATTAAGACAGAAGACGTCGACACTGAGCAGTGCGTATTCCGCGCTGGACGTCGAGGACCCTAATTTAGTGTCTCCGATGAGGACGCCGCTCAAGCACGCGGACGCGGCAACAAGAGCTTCTCTGAAACGCTCTCTAGCGCAGCTCGACGCGGACGCTAGAGAACTCATCGACTTCACGGTTTGGAACTTTACGGCGTTTACGAAAATTACGAAAAAACGGGACAAACGGTTGAAAAGAGAACCTGCTATTAGGGAGCGATTTACCACACTAGTGAAGAATCGGGATTGCTGCGCGGCGACGTCGGCCCGCAAGTTGATAAAGGACGTCCACCGGCGATACGCGGACCTGTTCTGTGGCGGGAGTACTACCGAAGCGGAATTGGAGTTGAGAGAAGCGGCTCGAGCCGCAAATGAAAGCGCGCAGTCTTTATATGGAGGGCAGAACACGATCGCAACCCTCAGATTCGGCTATAGAGCCGGAGTCGCCGCCACATTAGCGGTCTGGGTCATGTGGGACTGCGTCGAAGTTGTGAACTCCGTACATAAGAAGGTCAGTCACGATAGCGTCGCCGCGAAGGCCGCGTGGCCTTTATTTCGCGCTTGTGGGGTATTATTAGCGTGGCACTGGCTCTGGGGCTTGTCGCTGTGGGTCTGGAATAGATTTAGGGTGAACGCGCCGTTTTTGTTCGATGTGGTCGACACTGCACAGACGCCGGCGGCCTCGCCCGCGGACGTGTTTGATGAGTGCATTTTGGAGACCAACGTCCTGCTATCTTTATTGTTATGCTACTACAAGTCTACTTATAGAGGTGGGATGCCGAAATTTATAGAAAAGGACGGGTATATCGCTACTACTTTACCGCAAGCCCTACCTTTGATGTTAGTTCTATTTCTGTTCAAGTGCTTGGTGCATCCTTGGAGTAGACGCAAACAGTTGTGGTCGATTATCTCACGAGTGATAAGGGCGCCCTTTTGTGAGGTTAGATTTGTGGATACCTATGTCGCTGATGTACTCACAAGTATGGTCAAAGTTTTATTGGATGCGTTATGGTGCTGCTACTTCTTCCTGAGCGGAGCCTTCCTACGATCGGAGTCCGACAGAAAGAACCTGGACGAGTTGCAAAAAACGACGCACGCCTTCTGGTACAAACAAGTCTTGGCGCCGGCCGTCTGTTTTTTTCCCATCTGGTTTCGCTTCGCGCAATGTTTACGGAAGTACGTCGACGTCGGCGACGGGCATAGAAGATGGGTCCACCTCTGGAACGCATTTAAATACTTTTGTAGCTTGATTGTGACCATCACTACTGTTGTAAAAGGCACGGAGAAGTTCAAGAGTAGATGGAGTATCTTATTTTTTGGTTCTTCAATATTCAGTTGGGTCTGGGACGTGCATGTGGACTGGGGGTTAAACTTCTGTCGCATCGAGTCGTCGGAGGATACGTCGTTTCGAAGACCTTCTTCGTTTGATGATACGCCTCGGAAAAAGAGATGGCATATACTCTCAAGGCAGACGCGCATGTATCCGAAGGTCTGGTGGTATAGAGGCGCCGCGGTCCTGGATTTGTTCGGGCGGTTCGTCTGGCTGGCTACGGTGGTACCTCCGAACGCGTTCGGTTCGCATTTGACGTCGTATATTCCCGACTACTTAACTCCGATCTTGGCGCTGGCGGAGCTAGCTCGTAGATGTGTGTGGGGCTTCTTTCGGCTGGAGCACGAGCATCTGTCGAACGCGTTCCAACATAGGAGGGAGGGCCAGTTCGTGCCGTCTCATCTGCGGACGCTACGACCTCGAAAGGCGCCGAAGCGCGTTCTGAGTGTTGTCGAGACGGGGTTCATCGCGGCGTTGGTGATTGCTCTCGTGTCGCGCATGACGATATTAGCGCACGATTCCGACAAATTGGCGCATTTGAACGGAACGTCGCCGGTGCACGTGTATCCGGAGGCCAACCATTCGGTTCCCGTTGATGTGGATGATGATTTGACGGTGGCGCACCACCACCACCATCACGTGCCGGACGACGACGACGACGCCATTGATGATGATGCACCGGCGCCGAAGAAATCTTCCGAGTCCGGTAGTAAAAAGAAGAAGAAGGAGGCCGTGGTGGACGACGACGACGACGACGACAAGTAGGATAATTATGTTGTACAATTATTCACATAGCTAGCCCCTCCTCCCAGGGCCGCGCCCAAGCCTTGTCTTCAGCCGTATCCGCGACGAGGCGCCGCTCCCACGCCGCCGCCGCGAGCAGCGCTCGCTCCGAGAGCCGGGACCCGGCGAACGCTCGCTTTGGTCGCGCGAGGCCGGCGAGCGGGCCGCGCGGCGCCGCGAAGACGACGTCGCCGCCGACGATGGTCCCGAGGACCGCGAGATCCGGCAGAAGCGCCGGGTCGCAGGTCACCGGGTCGGCAGCGAGTAGAGTAATGTCTGCTTTATAGCCAGGATCGAGGGCGCCCAGCTCTTTCTCGCGGAAAGCAGCAAAGGCGGCGTCTGACGTGTATCCGCGCAGCGCTTCTAGGGGCGTCAGGCGCTCCTCCGGATGCCAACCGCCTCCCGGTGTCCCATCGGGCCGCTCCCTGGTAATACCGGCGTGGAGGCCGAGCAAGGGGGGAATAGTTCCTGCCGTCGGAAAATCGCTGCCGAGCGGTAGAACAGCGACTCCGGTGTCCTTCAGGGCGCGCCAGGCATACGAGAGGTTCGCTCGAGCCCCCAACCGATCATTAGCATATCCCAGGTCGCTGGCGCAATGCGTCGTCTGCATCGACGGGATCACGCCTAGCTTGGCGAAGCGCGGGAGGTCCTGTTCTGATAGGATCTGTACGTGCTCCACGCGAAACCGGTCGGCCGCCTTTGCGCCCGCCTGCTGATAGACGTCGAGGATCTGACGGTTCGCGGCGTCGCCGATGGCGTGGGCCGCGACCTGGTAACCTTCCGCCTTCCACTTTGTGACGCCGGCGAGCAGCTCGCTCGCATTGTAGATTAACGTGCCAGTCGTAGGCCGGTCTGAGTAGGGCTTGAGCATGGCAGCCGTCCAGCTACCCATGGCCTGCGTGAGTACGCCGTCGAGCAGACGTCTCGGCTATAGACGAAGGCGCCGCTTGAGTGACACGGGACCGTTACCCCGTCGCAGAAGAACTTGGCGCCGCGCACGCGCACGAGCCGCGATTCACCAGAACCGACCGGTGGGATTTGGTCGTGGCTCGCGGCATCTCTATAAACGTTGAGGCGCAGCGTCAACTGGTCCGCACGAGATAAGTAGTAGTCAACATCGCCTGGTAGGGCCGCCAGATCATGGACGCCCGTGAGTCCCGCGGCCGCACATGCGTCCAGGACCGCCTGGAAGGAAGCGTCGACGGCCGACGCGCGCGGCGGCGGCACGACCGCATCAATGAGATCCATCGCATCGTCCGTCAGGATGCCCGTGGGGCGGCCCAGCGCGTCGCGCACGATCGTGCCGCCGGGCGGAGACTTGGTCGCTCGCGTGACGTTCGCGGCTCGCAGCGCGGCGCTGTTGACCCAGACGGCGTGCCCGGAGATGTGGTCGGCGCGCGCGGGTCTACGAATGACATCCAGGTCGTGCCGCGTCGGCCACTGCCCGCCTTTCCACGATGTCTGATCAAAGCCAAAGCCTTGGACCCAGTATTGCAGCGGGTGCGCGGCGCCCCACTTTTCGAGCACGGACGCACATGCGGCCGCGTCCTTGCAAGTAGAGAGATCGGCAGTTCGTCGTCGCGCCGCCTCGAGCATGATGTGCGCGTGCGCGTCCGTGAGACCCGGCACAGCCGTCGCGCCGGCGAGGTCGATGCGTCGAGCATTTGGGCACGCGGCAGCGACGGCGTCGAGCGTTCCCGTTGCTCTCACGACGTTGTCGAAGCATATTGATGGCGCGACGGCGTCCAGGGAGCGCGTGTTTGTTCTTATCGTGCCATTGTATAGCAGCAGTGCTGCTGTGCTTGCGAGTGCCACCATTGGCATCCCCAGCCTGCAGCCTCCTGATCAACCCTCAACTTTGTACCAAAATCGAGTTAGCCGATACGCCCACAGCTCTCTTGCACTCTCGCATGCAGTGCAAGGAACAAAATGGCTGAGGACGTGGCCAGAGTGTCGTTTTTGCTTGAGCTCGATAATCCTAGCGTGCCGTGAGTCTCTAGCACCATAGGCGTCCAAGACCGATGCGCCGCAAAAGCCGTCGCGTCCGGCGCCGCCCGGCCCAGGACGTGGCGCGGAGCCGTCGAAGCCTCCATAGGCACTAGCATACCGGAACCTACTAAAACCGGTGAACAAACCAATTTGCCAGTTTTGGCTGCCCGGTGCACGCCACAAGCCGTGCGACCAGCGGAGAGGCAGCCCAAGCCGCGGACGCGGCGTCGCGAGGGTGCTGCGCATACAAAACAGCGGCTGCGCGACCGACCGTTTGCGGTAAGCCGGTAGCAGCACAGCGGGACGGGAGCAGCAGCGTGCTACGACCATGGACTACAAAGACGCGTACCACGCGCTGCGCTCGCAACATTCGGACCTCCAGCGCAAGTACCACGACCGGGCCGAGGAGCTGAAGCGGACGAATGTCCAGCTCTCGAAGATCGAGAATTTGATGCGAGCTAAAGAAAGGATGGAGGGCGGCCCGCCGACGACGTTGGCCATGCGCGAGGAGAACGAGGCCATCATCAAGGGGCTGTACCAAGATAAAGCTCGGTTGGAGCGGCGGAATGGGGAGTTGGACCGGAAGTGCCGAGCGTTGGTCGATTCTCTCGAGAAGAAAAAACGGGAAGTCGCGGTGTTGAAACGAGCGGCTCGTACGGGGCCTCGAAGACTAGATAGGCCCACGACGGCGCCGGAGCACGTGGACTTGGGTGCTAGTCGTGTCTCGTTTTCATCGTCTGGCGAAACTACTGGCAGAAGGAAGAACGTCGACGCTCTGGTCGAGAAGTTCAAAAGACGCGTCGAAGAGGCCGAGGACCAGTTGCAGCGCGTCAAGGAGGACAATAAAGAGTTGCGATCGAAGCTCCAAAGGCAGGGGCGGCCGTTAGTCGTGAATAGCGTGAAAGAAGTAAGAAGCCCGATGGCTGACAAGAACCGCGGCTTTTCCGATGATAATGCGGAGTTGAGAGAGGCTAAAGCGGAAGCGCAGTTGCTGGAGATGCGCTACAAGCAATTGGAGGAGAACACGCGAGCTCAAAGAGATGTGCAAAAAGCGCAGTTCGACCAATTGGACGAATACAATAGACGTATCAGGGATCTGCGGCGGGCGCTGCAAGATAGCGAAGCGGACAAGGATAAGTTGCGGCTGGACGCGGATCGCGTCGATGAACTCCAGGAGCGCGTTACTGAGCTGCAAACAGCGAACAGAAGGCTTGAGGATGAGCTGCTGAACTTGAGCGACGTGGCTTTGAACCAGGACTTTTCTGGACGTGATAGAGAGAAGGAGCGCGTCGCGCAGTTGGAGAGGAACGATCAACGTGCGAGGGCCGAGTTCGACAACCTACGTAAAAGTGCGGAGGGCACCCAAGAAGCTTTTGTTCAATTGCAGCAGCAGGTGGATGACCTACGAGCTCAGAAAAATAGAGCGGAGCATGAACTCCAACAAATGAAACTAAGATCTTCCACGGAACAGGTCCAGTCCACAGTTGTAGAGGACAAGGCGAAGCTCTTCGGCGGCTTAGATGGTGTGGACATGGAGGAGCTCGAGCGAGCCTTAACCATCGTCAAAAAGCGGGAGCACATGAAGAATCCTGACGACTTCGATTTTCTCGAGAAGATCGACCCCGAGATCGGCAACGACTTGAGGCAGGCGGACTTCAAGAAGAAGTTGGAAGAGCTGCGGGAGCGGCATTTGCAGACGCAGTACGAGTTGGAGCGAGCTGAGAAGATGCTCAAAGTGCAGATGTCCATCAACCGAGACTTGCATCTCGAGCTGGAAGATGCGTCTTCGAAGAAAAGTGTGAAGCATGCGGAACTCTTGCAGAAGGTCGAGGATTATGAAGCTCTCAATGTCAAAAGATTACAACGTATTCATACGCTAGAGGCTCAGTTGAAACAAGCTCGTTATAGTACTGGTAAGAAGTCTATGAGGACTATTGACGAGGACGACCGGTCGGAGACGACGGAATCGACTAATTTATTATTGGCGGAGTTGCAAGATGGCGACTTGGCTGCAGATGAGAACTTGGTCGAAGTGTGGGTCGTGTCCGCGTCGCTCGACGAAGGCGTGGTCTCCCCGAACGCCTCGACGTTCGCCGTCGTCGACTTCCTGACCTACGAAAGCCAGGCGACGCAGTGGTTACCTGGGAGCAAGCCGGAGTTCGACTTCGCCACGTCTTACAAGGTCTCTGTGGACGACTTGTTCCTAAGGTACCTCGCGACGGAATCTTTGTCGCTAGAGATCTGCGAGGCGCAGCAGGCCGACTATGAGTTATTAGCGAAGGCTTCGATACCGTTAGCGCCTTTGCTGGATAGCAAACCTACACTCATACTAGACAAGCAACCTCTGATAGCCGCTAGGACAGGCAGGAAGGCCGGCGAAATACATGTGGAGATCCGATTAGCTTTGCCAGTGACAGAATTATATCAAATGTTCCTCGACAGGCATCCCTCTGAGAGAGCAAATATTGAAAAAGCTATGATGGAAACTCTGAACGCGCCGGGATTGATCGGTGAGTCCGACGATTCCGCTAGACTCGAGAATGAGATCGAAGTCGTCGTTCATAGTGCAGTCGACCTACCTACTCGCGAAGGTCGAAGCAAGCCGTCTCCGTACGTGCACTACCAGTTCCTCCAGTTCCAGGACGCCTTCACACCGGTAACAAGATCTTCCTGCGATCCGACCTTCGAACACGTCTTGTCGTATCCGATGGCGACGACGACGCAAGCCTGCGCGTTGCTAAGGACGGAGCGATTAACCTTTACGGTCCTCGACTTTCAGGAGGAGAACGCGTCCATTGGCGACGCCGACGATGCGCTCATCGGTACGTGTGAGGTGCCTTTATCACTGTTGTCGGACGGCGAGTCCGTCTTCTCGACGGCTACCTTACTTAATGACACGGGCCGAGAGGTCGGCACGTTGCGAGTTTGTGTCCGGTGGAAGCACGCCTTCAAGCAAGCGCGGACGCCGGACGGCTCGGCTCTGGACGAGAAGGAGGTGAACTGGTGCTTGGAGCGGTTCTCGCCGAGGAAAGATGGGCAAGTAGACTACCTCTCGTTCTTGCATGCCGTGGATGCGCCGCCTCGCGTCGACGCGGCTCGTCAGGAACTAGTCCAATTCGTGGAAAAACGAAGATTGGAGACCGGTGCTTCGGGGAGAGACATCCTCGAAAGTATCGATGTGGAAGCACTAAGTGAAGACGAATTTGCAGATGCTCTGAAGGCCATGGGTTGTCAATCGTCGGCGGACGAGTTGTGTGCGTTTTTACGTCATGCTCGGAAGGCCCACTCTGGGAGATTCGGGCTGGAGGAACTGTTACAGGAATGTCGCCGGGCGCCGCCCGCGGAAGCTTCTGTCAGAATGAAGATGAAGGCTCAGGCCGAGCGACTGAGACGTTTGGGGAGGGAGTTGGCCGGTCCCTTCGAAGATCTGGATCCCGCTCGCAGTGGCCGATTACCTCGCCCGCACTTCCGGCAAGGGTTACGAGGGTTAGGTTTTGACTTGGTAGATGAGCCCTCTCAGCAAGTAGAAGATATGTTCGAGGACAAACGAAAACATGACGTCGCGCAACTACTCGGTGCGGAGTTCGTGTCAGATGCCGAGTCCGAGGACGATCTGATCGACAGACACACGAAGGCGAGACTCGCGGCTTTTGAGGAAGACGTAGATCAGCAAAAACAATTCGAAGAGAAGATGCGGCGCATGGAAGAGGCCAATCGCGAAGCGTTGCATGCGCCGGCACCGGCGCCGGTCTTCGTGGAGCAGGATCCTATCCGCGGGTTGCGAGCGGAGGCGCCGGTGCCCTCATCACCGCCGGCCCATAGAGCGTCTGTCGAGGCCGTGTCGCCCATTCGTCAAGACTATGACGATCTGAACGTGTCTGTGGCTGCTGCTCTACCCAAAGAAGATTCACGACAAGTAGAGACCTCGTCTTTGTTAGACGCGGAGAGAGCTCTACTAGGCGCTTTAGCGAAGAAGTCCTCTGATTTAGGAAAACAATTCAGAAAAGTAGATTCTTCCAGCAGTGGCGTTCTATCCAGAAAAGAGTTCGCCTACGCGCTGGGCAAGAAAATACAACTTACCTCTGCTGACGTCGGTGCGCTCATGGACCACTTTAGCACTTCAAACGGTGTGGACTACAAGGCCTTCCTAAGATTCGCCGAAGACCAGAAGGTGCCTCTCTCAGCCGCCGCCAAGGCTCTCGACAGGATTGCGGTCCATGCCGGCACGTTGCAACGACTCCAGTCCGCGGATTCATCGATGACTGGTAGCTTACCAGCCGACACCTTCGGGACCGTATTACGCAGCTTGGGCCACGACCTGGACGGCAACGAACTGCGTTCAGTAGTACAGCTCTTCCCTCCTAGACGCGTACCAAAAGGCGTCGAGCAGCACGTCGATTATGAAGCGTTTTACGAGGCCTGTGCCGATCGGAAGGCTTCGACCTCGTTGAAAGATGTGGATCGTCGACTGCGAAAGGCCGTCCTTGACATACTTGCGAAGGGTGGTCCGGAACAACTGAGGGAGGAGTTCCGAAGAGCAGATAGGCAGGGCTGCTCGTCGCTCGACCGGACGGACGCCGAAGCGTTGTTAGACACGTTGTTAGGATCCCCAGCTTGTTCCCGGGACGAAGCTCGGGCCGTCCTCGCGCGGTTGGACTCGGTTGGCGACGGCGTGACTTACGACCAAGTAATAAAATTCGCCAAGGAAGAAGAAGTGGTAAAGCCCTACGCGGCGGAGACGCAGGACTGGGCCCATCTGAAAGTTAGGGTGAAGGCGTGTTTAGTTGAGTCGTACGATAGACTTGGTAATGAGAGAGGCGACGCTACGATCAAGTCGTGCTTCAAGCGCTACGACTGGAAAGGTGCTGATGTTCTTTCAGCAGAGTTATTCGCTCAAAGTTGCAGAAATGCGGGGATTCTGCTGGGTGCTTCTGATTTGAGAGGATTGGCAGAGAGGTTCGAGACTGGAAGCAATACCGCTTATTCTCGGTTCCTGACCTGGGCCCTCGAAGCCGATGCTCCTTCCTCGAGAAAGGAGGAGAAGCACGCTAGAAGAGCCAAAGAAGCGCTGGAGAGGATCTCACCCTTGTTAAGGGAAGCACGAAGGTGGGGCGTCCGCGCTTTTGAAAGATACGATCGCGATGAAAGAGGCGTGGTGGACCGAAGGGACTTTGAGAGAATTCTGGAGGACTTTAACTGCGACCTCGAAAGCAAGGAGCTGAAGGCGTTATGTCACCAGTACTCGAACGACGACGGCGTCGACTACAAGTCGTTCGTGCAAGCGGTCGAAGGTGACAAAGTCGAAAGCGTGCTGGTCGTCACGGCGGACGCCGCCGACGTGCTGCGGGATGCTCTGAAGGTGAAAGTAAGAGAAGGTATCGATTACCGAGCAGCTTTCGAGAGGGAAGATGGGTCCTACTCCGGCACGCTGGACAGGAAAGCGTTGGAGCGCGTCCTGCGCCAGTTAGACATTAACTTGGAAGGGAAGCAACTTGATGATCTCGAGAGGAAGTTTAGAGCAGCCACGTCGGGTGGTATCCACTATATTGAGTTACTTAACGCGGTGCTCCCGACGAGACCCACGGTCGGAGACAATTGGCGCGTCGAGGAGAAGTTAAGAGCTATGATCAAGCGGCGTTTCGAGTGGTGGCAGCCTGGAGCTTTACGTAGAGCCTACAAGCACTTCGACACGAAGCGGAAGAACAAGTTACTGCCTGCCGATCTGGCCGATGGTTTACGAGCTCTCAAAGTCAAATTAAGTGCGCAGCAGGAGCAAGATCTGTTCGACGGCATGGATCTGGACAAGGACGGTACGATATCCTACACGGAATTCGTCGTCTTCGTGCGCGACCCGTGCCACCCGTTCCTCGAGCAGAAGGTTCGTTACGCGACGCATCGCGCGAAACTCCGACCGTCCGATGCGGAGGACGCGTTGCGGGATGTCGACGATAATCGGAGCGGCCTTGTCGGTCTGCGGGACTTTGGCGTTGTGTTGGAGCGATTGGGTGTCGAGCTCACCTCTTCCGAGAGAAAGCGACTCGCGCAGCGGTTTGATGGAGATGAATCGGGCAACGTGTCTTCCTCAGCGTTCTTGGCGTTCCTGAAAGGAGATGTGGAAAGTGGTGATACGGGACACCCCGCACTAGCATCACTAAAAAGGGAACTGCGAAACAGTAAGAAAGACGTCGGGAGGTGCTTCCGCGAGTTCGACGACGAGGACCGCGGCGTGCTCGGGTTGCGGGACTTCCGGCGGTTCCTCGAGGCGCTGGGTGTAGAGCTGGACGCGTCCGACGTCAAGGCCTGCGCGGAAGCGTTGGGCGACGACGGTCTGGTGTCGCTCAAAAAGTTCCGGACGTTCGCCGAAGATGACGAGGGCGCCTCGGAGGACCACGCCGACGCCGTCCGGAAGGCGGCCCGGAGGCTGAAAGTGACGGCGAAGGACCTCAAGAAGGCGTTCCAACGGTACGACGAGGACGACACGGGCGAGGTGTCGCCGCGCGACTTCAAGCGCGCGCTCGAGCGGCTGGACTTCGACCTCGACCGGGAGGTCGTCGACGGCTTCTGCGGCGGCGACGCCGTCAAGTATGGCAAGTTCGTGAAGCTCTGCGGTGGCGACGACGAGGACGACGACGACGACGTCGACGGAGTCCTCAAGAGGCTGCGCAAAGAGTCGAGAGCTTTGCGCCGGTCGCTGGAGGGCGACATCTCCGAACGCAAGTTAAGAAATGCGGCGGACGACGCCGGCGTGCGGCTGTCCACTGCTGATCTCAAGGCGCTGACCAAATCATTTGAAGGTCGACGCGACGACATCGACGGCGACAAGCTGCAGCGGGCCCTGTCCAAGGACAACGACAGCGACGAAGACGACAAAGTCCTCAGGAAGCTGTCCAAGGAGGTCAAGCGCCTCAACCGCAAGGACCCCGACTACGAGCGAGTCATCAGGGACTTCGAGAGAGATGATGGTGAATTGTCGAAGAAGGACTTTGGGAAGGCACTTGATCGATTAGGCTTTGAGCTCGAGGACGACGATGTCGACGAACTGGCCGAGAAATTCGGGCGGCGAGGTATTGTCAAGTCCCGGAAATTCCTCGAAGCTGTCGAGAAAGATCGGGAAACTGACGACGACGACAAGGTCACACGGGCTTGCAAAGGCAAGGAGAAGAAGCTGAAGAAAGCTTTTGAAAAGGCTGATGAAGATGAAGAAGGTCGGGTGTCGCGGAAGAAGTTCCAGCGCGTTCTGGAGGACGTCGGTGTGGATCTGACGTCGCGGGATCTCGAGAGCGTCATGGACAAGTTCGAGAAGCGCGACAAGGTCGACTACGGGAAGTTCCTGAAATCAATTGCTTCGGACGACGACGACGACGACGACGTCTTCGGCGCCATAAAAAGCGCCTTGAAGGAGGCCAAGGACGAGGGCGAATCTCCGCTGAAGGTCTTCGAGAAGATGGACCGAGATGCGGCGGGCGAGCTCGACGCCGACGACGTCAAGCGAGCTCTTAAAAAGCTCGGCTACACGCCCACAGCGTTCGAGCTCAAAAAATGTAAGGACAAGTTTCCCGGCAAAGACGCGGACGTGAACTACGAGAATTTGGTCGGGGAGCTGCTGGGTTCCAAGAAGAAACGTAGAGCTTCTTCTGACTCTGATGACGAGAGTGAAAGAGGCCGGTCGCCGTCCAAGTCTAGAGGAGCTCTGAAGAAGCTCAAGAAGGAGCTGGCGAAGCTCGAAGATAAAAAGGGTCGGAGGCTGAAGTTCGACAAGTACTTCGAGGCCTACGACAGCGAGGGCAAGGACTACGTGTCCGAGCGCGACTTCAGAAAAGCGCTGCAGAAACTCGGCGTCGAGTTAGATGATGACAAAAAGGCGTTCGACGCGTGTGCTCAAAAATGGGACAAGCGCGGCGACGGTAGAATACGGTGGCGCGACTTCGTATCATGGGCGCGGGACGACTCGAGTTCCGATGAAAGGAACCCGTCGCGGACGCGCGAGCG
>JACLAC010023326.1_pt1 | contig 14698 bp, 10 predicted proteins | sample 8027881 | NCBI WGS metagenome assembly JACLAC01 (sample SAMN15725517, study PRJNA655200) | protist metagenome | isolation source: fluorescence activated cell sorting (FACS) single amplified genomes of... | place: Spain: Blaines Bay Microbial Observatory, Mediterranean Sea | collected 2016-01-19 | reverse complement strand
TTACGGAAAGCGAATCGTTTCGTTGAGGATTACCAAAAAGAACACGGACGTCTTCCTCGTCAAGATTTCTATGGGCGAACGGCTCTCAGTTGGTTAGAAGACAATAACGGTTGATGTTACACCAAAATTTCCTTATTTTTTACTGTGGAATGAAAAACTATGGCTCACTCTGAACCATACCCTGTGACGGGGTCCCCATCCAAGTTGGGCTGGGGCGAGAAGTTCGGTTATGCGGCCGGAGATATGGCATCTTGCTTATATTTCGGCATATTCATGAACTTTATGGCCATCTACTACACAGATGTTTTTGGCATATCAGCGGCGGCTTTAGGAACGATGCTCTTTTTGACGAGGACATGGGATTGGGTCAACGATCCCGTGATGGGAGCGATCGCCGATAGAACAAGATCGAAACACGGTAAGTTTCGTCCATGGTTGATCTGGATGTTAGGCCCTTATGTGCTGCTGGGCATCCTGACCTTCACGACGTTTCATCTGAGTCCTACCCTGAAGCTGGTTTATGCCTACGGCACTTACACTCTGCTCATGATGGTCTACACCGCCATCAATGTTCCCTATGGCGCCTTGATGGGGGTGATGAGTGCAAATTCCGATGAGCGAACGGTGTTGGCTTCCTTCAGGTTTATCGGTGCTAATGCGGGTATATTTACCGTCACTCTGGTTCTACCATTTCTTGTTGCCCAAATCGGACAAGGGAACGATCAGTTGGGCTACAGTGGAGCCGTTAGTGTTTTGGCGCTCATGGCGGGTTTGTTATTTTTTATCACTTTTAAAACGTGTAAAGAGAGAATCCAAACCCCTCACGAAGAGAACCCTTCCATCATCAAAGAGTTCAAGGAGTTGAAGAAGAATGGGCCTTGGTTGATGATCATCGTGATCAGTATTTTGACGGTGATGAGTCAAGCGGTGCGAGCTTGTACAACACTGCATTATTTCAAATACGTGACCGGTCATGAGGATTGGGGCACTCAAATTTTGCTTTACAATAGTGTGGCAGCCGTCATTGCCGTGATGTTGAGTAAATCTTTTTGCCAGAAACTAGGGGGCAAGAAGAAGGCTTATATCATCTTGAATTTACTCTTTGCCCTTGTGTTGGTGTGGTTCTATTTTATCCCCGAGGATGCTTTTGGGCTCATGTTGACCAATCAAATCCTGCTCTCTTTTGTGGCTGCACCCATGATGCCCATTTTCTGGTCTATGATTGCCGATACTGCGGATTATGGGGCTGTTAAATTTGGCCATCGCTCTACTGGGGTGATCTTTTCTGCAGGAACAGCATCTCAGAAGATTGGATGGTCTATCGGCCCAGCTGTGGCGATGTGGATTTTGGGCAGTTCTGGTTTCGTCGCCAATGCTAGCCAAAGTCCAGAAACCATCGGGACCTTGACCCTGCTCATGAGTTTGATTCCGGCGGCCTTTGCGGTGGCGACGGCCATCGCCACATTGTTTTATCGTATCGATAAAACAATGGAGAAAGAGCTAGAATGAGAATTTTTATCTCTTTAACAAATTTACTCTTCACCCTAGCTTTCAATTCAGCCACGGACGTTTTTTTTATCTCCAACTCAGCACTGATCTCAGCGTTATCCATACCCTTTAAACTGAGTCTAAAAACATCCATCGCATTCTTAGAAAATGAAGGAGCAATACGCTCTAAAGCTTTCTCGGCGACATATGATTTCCACTGCTCCTCGATTTTCTCCTCGATCTCGGATTCGACAAAAGGCATGGCCAACAACATATCCTCTCCATGAGCGTCCATGGAGAGTTCGCTATTTTTTTTCTTATTGCTCTTGAAGTAACTCAGTACAGAGTTTTTGATGACCGTGCTCAACCAAGGTCGAAAACGTCCCTTTTCAAAATCATAACTCCCAAGATTTTTCCATAATTTGAGCAAGATCAATTGCGATAAATCGTCGATATCTTTCTGGGGCACTCGCATCACATTGAGCATATGAAAGATAAAGCGACCGTAGGCCTCAATGAATCCTTCCCACGCATTTTGATCATCAAACTTGGCGCGTTGCAATAAGGTATGACTAGTGAGGTATGGATCGCTCATCTAAAACAACAAATCGAGTCGTTTAAAATAGCCTATGGCTGATGATTTCAAGACATTGATCCTCAAAAAAAGGGGATCTTTGCAACCGGCCCACCACCCTTTGGGCCAAGGTCAATCCTCTTTGAGTTCACTCAAAAAGGGTTCCCATTCATCGATAAAAAGATCCAAATACTCTTCGTAGCAACAAGAGGAATGCGGACTCAACAAAACCTGATCCATATCCCACAATGGTGAGCCCGCTTGCAGAGGCTCTTTGTGAGTCACATCTAGACCCGCAGAACTCAAATGACCTGAGTTCAAGGATTCGACCAGAGCGGCTTCATCTACCGTCGTTCCTCTGCCAAAGTTATAAAAACAGGCCCCCACCTTCATCTCATCAAAATGCTCCCTCTTAAACCACAATCGAGTTGATTCGTGCTGGGGCAGGAGGTTCAGAACGTGGTCAAATTCAGACAAACGAGACATCATGTTTTCTGAACTGAGCCACGGGCACAATCCTTCTTTGGGAGAGCGAGAGCAAGCCACGACCTCCATCCCTAAACCCATGCATAGCTCAGCACAGGCCTTCCCTATGTGACCAAAACCAACGATAAGCAAACGTTGGCCCCTGAGGGATCTCCTCGGGCCAGTCACATTTCGGTCCCATGATTTTGAGCTCCGGTTCATGTTCAGCCTAAACTGCTTTTGATTGCTTTGCAAAAGCATACTCAAAAAAGATTCAGCGATGAGATGTCCATGAAAGCTAGAGTGATGAACCTCAACCCTAGCCTGAGGGTCTTCTTCAATCCAATCTCTTCCAGCTGCTGGTGTTATCAACCATTTCAGGCGATCACCACGTTCATACCACTGACGTTTAAAACTCCAGATGAGCGCACCTTGGCACTCAGGTATCTTATCGACGAAGTCGTTGATGTCCTCACAGACCAACCATTCAGCACGAGGGCAAATCTTCATCAGGCGCTCAATATGGTCTTGCCTGACCTGAAAACTCTCGACCGAGCTATTGAGTTCTATGGCGATCTTGATCATAAATAGCGATCTTATGACACGATTGTTTTTTACACGGCAGCGATTTGAACACATCCATCCCAAGCACTTGAGCCCTTCCAGATGTTAACTTTATCACTCTTTTATTGATGATCCCAACACTTTGGGAAAATCAAGGCCTAGGGAAATTCCTTATAGCATCTCATCGACAAGCATGAATATCTTCTCCACATCAGTCCTATCGTACTCATGAGAAAAGCTGCTCTTTTTCTGGCCATCGCATCACTGTCGATCACGAGTCTGCTGCTATGGATTCACAAGTCCGGGAGTGATGAGCGCCCTCTTGCAGCGGTCCATCGTCATGATGAAGCTCAAAAGCAAGCCCTGACCACCAAAATGGCTAAACCACTGAGCTTTGCTACTGCCTCAAGCAAAGCTCACCACTCCGGCAGCCCCCACAAAAGCCCCCCATCATCGGCTTCACCTAGCCATCATATCAATATTGATGAACCAACTCCCCATTGGCCGGAAGGAACACTCATGGTCGAAGAGAGAACGCCTTTGGACCCCAAGGGTCGCTTTGAACGCACCCTCATCCTCAAAACCAATTTTGTACACCCACTCATCCGTGTTGAACAAAGCTTTCAGCTGAAGCCCAGTCAAAGAAAAGCACAGCTCATTGGCAGTCGAGCCATGGTTGCAGATCACATTTTAGTCAGAGTCGATCCCTCCCAAAGCGATGCTTTTGAAAAAGCCATCGTCGCAAAAGGCCTAAAGACTCGGCAGCGCTTCGGCAACCAGGGTTTGGCTCTCGTTGAATTCAATGGTTTAGAACTGACCAACATGCGACAAGTGATGTCACTGCTGAATCAAGGTCTTGTTGGTGTCCAATCCTGTGAAAAAGACCATTTGATCCAGGCCTTAAGCTCACCCGCTGACCCAGACTTCAATAAGCTGTGGGGCTTGAATAATGATGGCAGCAGCGGAGGCAGCGCCGACAGCGACATCGACGCCCCAGAGGCTTGGGGCATCACAAAGGGCAGTCGAGCTGTAACCGTTGGCGTCATCGACACCGGTATCGATCTACAACACCCGGACCTGATCGACAACCTGTGGGTCAACCCAAATGAGATCCCCGACAACAGTATCGATGACGATGGCAATGGTTACATCGATGACGTCCACGGGTACGACTTCATCAACAACGATCCAAATCCTGACGACGACAACAATCACGGCTCCCACTGCGCCGGAACCATAGGGGCTTCTGCCAACGATATTGGGGTCGTTGGCGTCGCTTGGGATGTGAACCTGGCCGCCCTCAAATTCCTTGACGCCTTCGGTTTCGGCACGACTTCGGCAGCCATCGCCGCCATTGATTACGCCAACAACATGGGTTTTGACATCACCTCCAACTCGTGGGGAGGGGGCGGTTATTCACAACTGTTACACGACAGCATCAAGCTTGCCGGAGAACAAGGTCAAGTTTTTATCGCAGCAGCCGGTAACGACAGCTCCAACAACGATAATTTTTCATCTTACCCCGCCGGCTACCAACTGGATCATATCATCAGTGTAGCAGCTAGCGACCACAATGATCAAATCGCATATTTTTCTAACTATGGACTGACCAGCGTTGATCTTTTTGCCCCAGGCGTGGACGTCTACTCGTGCACGATTGGAGGGCTGTATCAGTATTTTAGCGGCACCTCTATGGCAACCCCACACGTCGCCGGCGCCGCCGTGTTGATCAAATCCATGGCCCCCCAAGCCTCCCCCCTAGAGATCAAGGCACAACTCCTCAACCATGCCGATCCCCTTCCACAATTCAAAGACCTATGCCTTAGTGGTGCTCGTCTCAACGCTCACCAAAGTCTCATGTCCCTCAACGGAACTCATTTGACCATAGAGGATAGCCCTTTTGTTCCCGCCGGCCCCGGCAACAATGACCCTTGGATCAACCCTGGCGAATCCCACCATTTCGCATTCACCCTCAGTAACCCGGGAATCAACTCCACCGGCAACCTGAATATCGCCTTCAACATCTTGCCTGAAAACGCTGACGCTTGCAGCGTCGAGTTGGATGTTGCGCAATTAGCACCCCTAGGCCCCAAACAACATCACCTTTTTGATCAGTGGAAACTTCTGGTCTCCGCTGATGTTCAAGAAAGCCAAGGTTTAGAATTGCAGATGGTCATCGAGGATGACCTCGGCAACACTTGGAGTCACAAGACACCCTTTTCTATTTTTTCCCGAGCTGCTCTTCCAAGGGCAAGTCATCGACGATCAGGGCGTAGGGGTTCCCTTTGCTAAAGTGAACATCACAGGGATAACCGACCAAAGCCTCAACTGCGATAACGATGGCTTTTTCAGCACCACAGGCATCGAAGGGAGTTACATCGCATCGGCACAAGCAGATCACGCCGGATTAAACCCTAGCGAAGAGTTTAGCTTTCAAATGCCCCCTTCCGTCGTGGATCATGTCTTCACCCTTGGGCATGCTAGTATCGACATCAACCCAAGTGATTTGACTTTTAGCTTGGATCACGGTGAGACCTCATCTCAGCTCATCCGCATCGAAAACCAAGGCACATCACCCTTGAATTACACCGTCAAAGGAGATTTTTCAATCGCCTCTCTAAATCATTTGAGCGCTTCGACTTTGGGAAAAGCTCACCATGTGAAGGCATACCCATCCCGCCAAAGCCAAAGCTTTAACAAAGGCGATATCTCCCAAAAAAGGAAACTCAGGCCCAAAAGATCCCTCAGTAGCACCAGCTACCAAGGGGACTTTATTCGCTTCTCCATCAGTGAAGTGGGCACCCTAGATAGCTTTGAATACCCCATCGGCAGCAACCATTTTTACCCCTTCTTTCCCTTCACAGGCTTTGCCCTTCACTATCGCCTGAGCGGAACTGAAATCAGCCTGATCAACGACGGTTTTTTATGGGGCTTCAACCCTCCCCATGCATCAGTTTTGGTCAACGACGAACACAAGTTAGAGATCTCTTATGAGTTCTCCTCAACGGATGGCTCCGTAGCTGTTCTTCGTCGCTTCCACTTTGACAAGCACTCCAGTTCGCTGCGCATCGAGGATCGCATCGAGAACCGCTCCTCCTCATCCCTTGAAGACTTGGTCTTCAAGCGCTTTGTCGACACCGCCATCAACGGCATTCCAGAAAGTGAGCACCGTGGTTTTGAACAAAAAAATATCCTTTACGGAAAAAGGGAAAGCTGCTTTGGCTTTGGAACAGATGGCAAGGCACTCCTGAGGGACATCAATGGCTGGAACGACTTCCACAGCAAGGAAACCTACGTCGACGACCCCGACGGACCTCTGTCCATGGACGCTATTTTGATTTACCACTACGAAGAACAGCTCCTCGCTCCGTCTGGCTCCTTTGACGTGGTCACCACCTTGGCAGGAGCTGAAGATAAAGATGAGCTGGAAGAGGCCCTCGATGGACAAAACCCTTGGCTGAAACTGAGCCAACAAAAAGGCACCATAGCTCCCGGAGCTCACCAAGACCTCATCGTTGAGGCCAACACGGATAAATTGTCGGCGGGAAGCTACTCTACTGAGATCAACGTCAGCCACAATGTGTTGCATTTGAACGAGCTCACCATACCCGTCCAGTTAACGGTAACAGGTGCACCCTCGTTTACTCTGCCCACCGCTTCTTTAGACTTTGGAAAAGTCTTTATAGGGGAACTCCACTCCCAAGCCCTCACCATAGGGAATGAGGGTTCTGCAGACCTGGAGCTACATATGGATTGGGACAGCGAACGCTTCTCTTGCTCTCACTCCAATATCAATATCGCTGCCGGAAGCGAAGAGGTTTTGATCCTAAGTTATTCCCCAAAAACCACTCATCTGGACAGCGCCACCATCAACTTTAGCAGTAACGATCCGCAAAACCCCTCGGCCTCCATCTCTTTGACGGGGCAAGGCATTGGGGCTCCCATAGCCCAACTGTCTCCGCTACTCATAGAGAAAAACCTCACCATTGGACAAAAAAGTGAACCGTTGAGCTTGAGTCTTCATAATCTAGGACATTCGAGACTAGACTTCCGACTCAAGGACATCGTTCAAAAAGAGAATGATGACGTTTTTAGGACAAACACATCCCCGCCCCTGAAAGAGCAGGCACAAGCAAATCTCAAGCCACACCCCAACAAGCTTTCCAAGAAAAAAAAGCTTGAAGCGGCTCACCACCCACAGCAGTGGATCGTTTCTTTTCGCAATGGACAACGGGAGCTCAAGCCAGAAACCTTAAAAACATGTGGAGTTTTTGAACAACGAACACTAGCGCCATCACCCGAACAAAAGAAAGGCTCGAGGCAACTCGCTTTAGTGCACTGTAACCACCTCATGAATGAATCGTCATGCTGGAAAGCCTTAGAAACGGATCCTGGAGTTGAATGGGCAGAACCGAACTACATCTACAAACTGTTGGCACAACCCAACGACCCACATTTTCCTCTGTTATGGGGCATGGAAGACAGTTCCGGTGGTGACATCGATGCCCCCGAAGCTTGGGCAATAGAAACGGGGAACCCAAACGTCGTGGTGGCCGTCCTCGACACCGGTATCGACGAGCAACACGAGGACTTACAACAGAACCTTTGGGTCAACCCCGGCGAGATAGAGGGAGATTTTATCGACAATGACGGGAACGGTTACATCGATGATGTTCACGGTTGGAACTTCTTCGACAACAGCTCATCGCTTTTCGATGACCATGGCCATGGCACCCATGTGTCAGGAACGATAGCTGCAGTCGGCAACAACGGCATCGGCGTTGCGGGAGTCTGTTGGGAGGCCCGCATCGCGACCATTAAAATATTCAACGCCATGGGCTTCACCAACAGCGCAGCCATCATCGAGGCCATTGCTTATCTCAAGCGCATGGACTTTAGGATTTCCAACAACAGTTGGGGTGGAGGTGCCTTCTCCCAAGGTATTCGCGATGCCATCGCCGCATTAGACGACCACCTTTTTGTCGCTGCCGCTGGCAACGACGGACTCAACAACGACATCCATCCTTTCTACCCATCTAGTTACGATCTCGAACAGGTCATTTCCGTGGCCTCTACATCACCAAACGACGTCCTATCGGATTTCTCAAATTTTGGCCAAAACACCGTCGACCTGAGCGCCCCCGGTGCAGCGATTTTCAGTTGTTACCCAGGGGGGGATTATGGCTACATGAGCGGAACCTCTATGGCCTCCCCCCACGTCGCAGGAGCATGTGCTTTACTCTTATCCCATAAACAGCTAAAGGCCCCTGTGCTCAAAAAAACGCTATTGGAGAGTTGCGATCTAATTTCATCGTTGAGTGACTTCGTGCCAGAAGGGAGAAGGTTGAACCTTCACCGAGCCCTCACTGAAAGCCCATCATCCTTAATCAGTCTGAGTCCGTCTTCAGGGAACGTTGAAGCCGGATCACTAAGCCAACTCACCCTAGAGCTGAACTCAGAAGGCCAAAGCATTGGCGACCTCCATTACCTCATCCAGATCGAGACCAATGACCCCCAGCAAGCAACCCTAACAGCAAATCTAATCCTCCACATACAAGGCATTTCCATCATCAGTGCCTCCACCCACCAACTCGATATGGGTAGCCTTGAAGTTGGCAAAGTTTCGCTTCACCATCTCACCCTAACCAACACAGGTTCTGCCAACCTCAACATCTCAGAACTAGACTGGGGATCGCCACACCTGCAAATAGCAAACTTCCCAAGCGTTATCGGGCCACAGCACTCGGAAACCTTAGAGATCACCTATATACCCATAGAAAGCGAAACGTGGTCAGATACCCTCAAAATCAAAAGTGATGCCAGTAATCATCCTATTTTAGAGATTGGCATGAATGGTTTCAGCTATAACAACTCTCATAGTGTCGATTTCGGCAACACGGTGTTGAATCAATCCAAATCGTTACTGTTGGACATCACCAACCCTAAACCCTTTCCCATCAACCCAACTTTTCACGCGGGTCACCCCATGCTTGGGACGACGCTAAGCCCCAGTGTCATCCCTCCTTTTTCTTCTGCCATTTTGGAGCTGAGTTTCACACCTCACCACTTAGGACTCCAACAAGGAGCTCTACAACTTTTAGATGAAAGCTGTGAGTTCTCATGCGAAATCATCTGGAAAGGTGACTGCTCAGAAGGAAACTTGTTTTCAATCAGCCCTTTGCACCTGGAGCACCGTTCACTCAGCCATGAGGACCTGCTGCTCAAGCTCAGATTGGAACATTTGAGCTCCGCTAACAATGCCATCACGGCTGAAATCAGTCCTAACCTAGGGGCACTCGCGGTTACAACACCATCAAGTGTCATCTCTGGGAAAGGAGCCATTGATCTTCTGATTTCAAACACAGCCACCCTCAATCATGGCCTGCTCTCTGGAAATATCATCATCACCGTTGCGGAGCATAGCTTAAAGGATCAAAAGCTCGTCCCCATCAACATCGAAGTCCTGCCCAATCCGATGTTCGACCGAGACCAATTGTTTTGGCCTTCACAACTTCCCTTTCAAGTCAACGAAGGCGAAGCCCAAATCTTACAACTCTCAAGAGAAGGGCCTTGGTTGCCAGAACTCAACCTTGAACTGACGCCTCACTATCAACGGAGTGGTTTTCACCAATGGGTCGATATCCCAACCCATGTGCATTTCGAAGCGGGCCAGCAAAACAGCAGACCGCTGATCATTGATTTTGCTGAGAACCAAATTTTTCACGATAACGTCATCGTGACCCTAGCATCAGCTCCTTTGGACGATCTCACCCTAGCTCCACATGAGACTCTCGACATCGAACTCATCGAAAACGACACCTTCGTGTTTTCAACTCAATGGACAAACCTCAATCTGAGCAAAGGCTCTGAAGTAGAACTTAGGGGTCGTTTCAATGTTGGCCCATGGAAGCCCACCCCCTCAAGTGGGAGCACTTCGGTAGCTGTGAGATTGGTTTTTATGGGGAAGCAAACGTTGACCGCTTGAATCATTCTCAAACTCGCCGCTGGATCATCAAAGCCACCACCGATCTCAGCGACCTCGATGAAACGCTCTATATACAATGGGGTTCAAGTGAAAGCCTCAAGGTTCCCATCAGACTTCTCGAGAGAGAAGATGCTCAGCAACGTGTTTTCTTTGGCCATGATTCCCTAAATGTGCAAGAAGGCCAAGCAACATCTTTTTATGTTGGTCTGTTCGAGCCACCGACAGCTCCCTTGTACATCCACTTCACCAGCCCTAGCGAAGCGCTTCAAGTGATTCTGCCTCAAAACCCTTCCACCCCAGAGGGTTGGCAACAAGTCATCCCCTTTTCAGTTTTAGCGAAGGACGACACAGACCACCTCAACGAGAGTCACAAGCTTAATATTCATCTCAATGATGAGTTTTCAGGCGATATTCAGGTCAACACGATCGATGACGACAAATTGTCTTTGTCATCGGAGCTCGATCACATTTATTTAGCACCCAACGAATCTGCGGAGATCAATCTAAAAGTGAAGGGCCAAGGCGACAGCAGCATCGAACTGGACCAAAACTTCAACCCTGACATCGGTGCCCTATGGCTTCGCGAAGCACTGCCCCTAAATCTTCCCCCCGGAGATTGGATCGGTTCACTGAAGCTTCATTTGGAAAGGGACAGCCAAATCAACCCTCTCTCAAATTCGACCAGCCTCGATTTTTTCTTGGACCAACGGCTCGCCCTCAAACTACCCGTCACGCTCATCACGACGGACCTTCATCGGGAAATCTTCACTCCTAGATTAAAACACGTTCAAAACATCCAAGAAGGTGACACTCAACGACTATCCTTGTCGATAGGCTCTGCTGATAACATTCACCCCTACGAAGTGCGTATCATCGGAGGAAGCGGTCTTTCGGCACAGCCCTCAACCCTATCCTTTTCCGACGCCGTTTGGCCCCAAAGCTTGGATATCACCATCAAATCGAGTCAGGATGATGATGCTGACTCTGAGACCTACCTTCTGGAGCTATATAACCCAGAACATCAGCACCTCACTCTGATCCAAACCCAAGATCCCGATGAGCAGGGACTCCTTATCGACACCACCAAAGGCTCCATTAAAAGCAATCAGACTTGGAGTTGCAACCTCTGCCTTAAATCAAAACCCAAAAAAGAAGTTCATGTTCTCGTCTCCAACCACAATCCAACAGCTGAAGTCTTCAACCAACAAAAAGGACTCATTTTCACACCTGAGAATTGGAACCGTCCCCAAAGCCTACTTTTCCAAGCCACGGGTGAACAAAGCGACTCGGACAAAACCTTCTTTTTCGAACTCTATGCAGCTGGCCTCGATTCTCAGTCCATAGAACTGACCCTAAAAAGTCCACTCGACAGTTTAAGTATAGAGAACTTCACCCTTAGCGAAGAAAAACTCTACGTCGAAGACCACCTCGAGGTCACCATCAGCCTGAATCAAGACAGCTTGCTCCACGATCAAGTGCAGCTTCGCCTGCTCGAATCCAACACCAAGCTCCAGCTCATGTGGAACGGACGACAAGCCTTGGCAAACCTAAAGCTCAGCCAAATAGGAAACTTCACCCTCATGGCAGAAATCATTGGCCAAGAGGGCACTCAGCTCACCAAAAGCTTTGAAGTGACAGCTCACCCCTTAACCCCTCAAATGGACCTGAGTGCACTGAGCCCCACCATGGCCAATCAACTCAAGCTGGTGAGCCCTCACCTGGATGAACAAGAAGGTTCTAGCCTACTCAGCGAGTTAGCCTCAACGAGCACGTCCGCAGAGATGATCATTGCAAGCGAAGCCTTTTTATCGACGGTCAGCTCTGGTGAAACCAAAAGTTTCAACAGTGGACAGCACGCGATCACCGTCAGTCACGTTCAGTTGAGCCATGAAGAGATTCATCTCGACAAAGGATCTTTTCCATTGAGTCTATCCGGAGTCCCCGAAGATCACGTCATCATGGTGTCGAGTTCACCCGTAGCATTGAACGACACAAGTCTAAAACTTCCCTCAGGGAGCATTGGTCAACTTTTTGTTTTTGAACTCAGAAAAGGAGCAGAAGATATTGAAAATGGCTTCGATATCAAATTACGCTTGAAGAATATGGCTAAAACTGGCATCATTTCCAGCTTGTATGTTCAAGGTGAAAATGGTCTTTTTAGCCCAAGTGATGCCGATATCAGTATCGAAAACCAAGATTTGATTGCAACGATGAAACACTTTTCAACATTCACTTTAGTCGAAGAGGCCCTCGTCACAGAGACCAATCTCCAGAACGATTCAGGCGTTCAAGCAGAGACGCTTCCGGTAGAAATGGCTACAGCGGAAACGCATCAAGAAAGCGAGAGTTCATTTCAGACATCAGTAGACTCGTCCATCACCACACCAACGTCAAACAACCCTGATCATGTCAATAAGGAAAGTTCCGCTGGAGGAGGGGGTGGCTGTCTACTCAAGAACACAATCACACAGCCGTAAGCTTAAAATCTATTGATCAGACATCGATAGATAATTTTGATATGATATCCATCCCCAGAATACCATCGATACCATCCATGGGCAATGGATTCATAACAGCAACCTCTACATTCTCGAAGGCACTGCCTTTGAGCTCTACTCTACCCAGCCTACTGCCATCACAATTGACTGCCCCCCCCCACACCAAAAAGAACATATTTATTTGGGATACAAGGGGATATCGACATGCGCTGCATGTCTTTGGAGATCACCGACCTCGATGCTCCTGTATCCAGAAGCCAAGTGTAGGACCGACCGTTTACCTTAACATTGATCATTCGATGACCATATTTGAAAGCGGTTCCCTGCGCTGGATTTTGCCGAACACCATCTTCCTTCCAGTTCCAAGTGCCATTTTCATAAACCAAGCTCGTAGAAGCGAAGCTTGGCGCGGAAAAAAACAACATAAAAAACGAAGCTAGTATCCCCCTAGCTAAAAATCCCATACTAAAAAAATTTATTTAAAAACTAAAAATTTAAAATTATTAAAAATATAAAAGATCACCCTTTCACAGGTGAATGAAAATCATCTTCTTTTGACAGCATCTATCAGCTCAGCAGCATCCTCACCTGCAAATCTCATGCTAAACATCTCGATGTTGTTTTTAAGAAATCTATTTTTTTTAGAGACAACAACAAATAGCAAACACAAGCAAACACATAACACTGACAATAGTATTAACATTTGACCTCACACCACTAACTTAAACAAATGATCGTATTATTCTAAATAATTTCAAGTTAATTATCACATGTGATGTTATGCGTCAAGTGAGTATTTTTTTGGTTAGAATAAACCCACCTCAGGCCAAATACAATCATACTATTAAATTATTTTTTCTTCAAATAAGTCCTTTAAGAAAACCACCATGTCCTAAATTCACATTTGTTACAACCAGTTTTCTGAGTTTTTATCACGATTTAGATCTCGCAATAGCGAATCTCAATATATCCTCCAACAACTCCAATGAAAGAAGTCATCCAAAGAAAAGCCCCAGCGTTCCATAGACCGCAGGCATACACACTTGAAGTCATCTCAGCCCATCACTCAGATCAACTCAGTACAAACACCACAAGATCATGATCGAAGAAAAAGCACTCCATGACTGTCGAGTTCTCATTGTTGATGACACGAAGGCTAACATCGATATTCTCGTCGAAACCTTAAAATCAAGCTACAAGATCAACATCGCAACCGGTGGAGAAAGAGCCCTTCGCTCGGTCCAGAAGTCTCCACCAGACATCATCTTACTCGACATTCTGATGCCAGAAATCGACGGCTACGAGGTCTGTCGTAGGCTCAAAGCTGACCCCAAGACACAAGACATCCCCATTATCTTTATTTCAGCCCTCAACGAAGTCAAAGATAAAACTTCTGGCTTCAACTTGGGCGGAGCCGATTACATCACGAAACCATTTGAAACAGCGGAAGTCAAAGCACGTGTACGCGCTCATCTTCAACTCAAATTACTCAGCGACCAGCAAAAGATCTATCTAGAACGTATCGAAGATGCCAAGTCTCGCTCTGATCAACTTTTACTCAATATCTTGCCTAGTTCCATCGCAGACAGGCTCAAAAATGGCGAAAAAAATATCGCCGACAACTTCAACGATGTATCCATCCTATTTGCTGATATTTCAGGATTCACCGAAATTTGTTCCAAGAAACCGGCTACGGACATTGTCGTGATCCTCAATCAAATCTTCTCCACCTTCGATAACATTGCAGAAAAACACGGTCTCGAGAAGATCAAAACCATAGGTGATTGTTACATGGCTGCAGCGGGGTTGCCCTACCCGAGGGAAAATCACGCAGAAGCCACCGCTTTGGTTGCCCTTGAGATGATCGATGTTGTCAGTAGCACTCCCTACCAAAATCTAAACTTAAACTTCCGCATCGGTATCAACTCAGGTCCTGTTGTTGCAGGGGTTATCGGCCATAAAAAGTTCATCTATGATTTGTGGGGCGATGCCGTCAATACCGCAAATCGTATGGAATCCGAAGGACTGCCCAATAAAGTTCAAGTCTCTGGTTCGACCTATGAATTACTCAAGGATAAATTTGACTTTGAAGCACGGGGTACGATCGATGTCCCCGGCAAGGGA
>JACLAC010020059.1_pt1 | contig 14699 bp, 7 predicted proteins | sample 8027881 | NCBI WGS metagenome assembly JACLAC01 (sample SAMN15725517, study PRJNA655200) | protist metagenome | isolation source: fluorescence activated cell sorting (FACS) single amplified genomes of... | place: Spain: Blaines Bay Microbial Observatory, Mediterranean Sea | collected 2016-01-19 | reverse complement strand
CGCGGTGATGACCCCCCCCTCCTCGTTGTTTAAAAGTGTTTGTATTTTTTTATTTTTACGCGACGGTAGCACGCGGGTATCTAATAATAGAAGCAACACCCAATATACGAGTTGGTAGTGTTTTTTCTTCTCTCTCTAGCAAGCAGCACCATTTTTGCAGAAGAACGAAGGGAGGAAATCGATACGGTATATAACAGAGCGCACAGGTTCTATGGCGTCTTTTGCGGGGCATGGAACCACTGCACCTGCCTCAAGCCACACGTATCTTAATTTTGAAAGTGACCAGAACCCTTTTGGTGGTCGGCAATTCCTCAACGTTGGTACAAACGAACACGTCTATTTGACCATCCTAACTGTTGATCTAGTGCTGTTTCCGAACGCCATACTTCCCTTACTGACTCGGGGTGAAGCAGAGAAGCAAATAATAGAGGAGATCATTGGGACGAAACCACTCGATCTATTACGCCCTGGACGTTTTGAACGGGACCTCTCCTTGGAGCACCGAAAAGGTTTTTTTGGGGTGTGCTTGAGAACAGGTAGCGGGGTAGCAAAGGTTGGTACTTTGGCAGAAATTTATAGGCATGGACGTTTTGAACAAATTGACTTGGTGGACGACGACGATGAGGTCCAGGGAGGTTCTGATGGCACCGTAGATGTAAATATAGTTGCGAAAGGTCGAAAAAGGTTCGAAATTGTAAAACTGTCTGGCGTCTTAACTTCGCGAATGATGGTTGCAATAATAAGACTATTGCCCGATGGCGAAAATACGAAACTGCCAAAGGAACACCCGCACTCTGCAGTCCCAAGATTTGTTTGGAAAATGCATGACTGCAGTGATTTGCTCCAAAAAATAATTGTAAATATGTGCAAAAATGGGCTCCAGACATTGGCCGAGAAAATGCCTCATGGTACACCGTGTACTAAATCCTTCTGGTTGGCCATCAATCTTCCTTTGAGTGTGCCGTTGAAGTACGAAATGCTTACATTGAAGTCAACATTTCACCGTCTGAATTTTGTACACAAATATCTCGAATCGATGTCAATAGAAACGTTTGCTTGCAAGTATTGCCGTTCGCCCTTCTGCCGCCCTTCTGATGTATTCAGCATGTCGGACGAAGGTGTAACCGCAGCGTATGTAAACCCCCAAGGATACGTACACCAAATAATGACTTTAAAAACCGTGAATATGGACGCTATCTCTACAAGTGGTGAAGCGGTAACAGAGCACAGTTGGTTTCCTGGATTTGCTTGGACAATTATAAATTGCATCGTATGTGGGAACCATTTCGGGTGGATGTTTACTGCAGTCGACGACTCGTGCCATCCCTCGAAATTCTTTGGAATTCGAAAAGACGCTGTTATCGTTTGGAATAACTTACCTGTCGTCGACCGAGCAATGCCCGTGCTCGCCGCACCCGTGCCCACAGGTTGAGAGACAAAGAAGAAGAGGAGCCCCCCCTCGACCCTCGATCTGAATGAATGATGATTATAATTATTATGTCATACTTAGGATTAGCAACGGTAATGTAGAAGTACAATAAACCATATACTAATAAATTACTCCTAGTAATCGAGCTCCTTGTCATTTCGCGCGTGATTAAAAAATTTTCAAGAAATTGTTTAACATTCATAGAGCATTAGTTTGGTAATTGATTCATTTTCATATTTCTTGCTGTGCACTGTGTATATATTATATGAAAAACTATATATTTTTTTGTTGGTGATATATTACGACCACCCTACTACTTCTTCACTCCTGATTCTCCACGAAGAATAAAACCTACACGCGAATGAAAGCATTTATCCATTTGTGTTCGGTTTCTATATGTATATTAAATTCAACCCATTTTAATTTCGAAGAGAAAAATTAATGCAAGCAGAGGAATACCAAATCTTTCTCGCGTCGTAATATTTCCAGGCACCGACGAAAATTCCTACATATAGCTAGTCCCAACACAAGCCTTTCAAACCCAGCAGCATTATCTCCACTGCGTCATAGTTTCGCATCAGCCAAACAAAATTATGTCTTCTTTAGACAAATTATCGATACAAGGGATACGTTCGTTCTCGCCGTACAAGAACCAAACGATTGAATTTTACAAACCATTGACGTTCATAGTTGGCCCTAATGGTTGCGGGAAAACGACCACAATTGAGTGTTTAAAGTATGCAACTACTGGAGTGCTTCCCCCAGGGTCCGACCAAGGGAAAAACTTCGTGCACGATCCGACAATAGCGGGTGAGGACCATGTTAGCGGAGTAGTAAAGCTGAAATTCTTTGATAAGACTGGGAATCGCCCGATGAAGGTTACCCGCGTGATGAAACTAAGAAAGAAAAAAACCAAACTAGAGTTCAAGACAATGGACAGCACGATCGAGCTTATCGATGACCAGGGCAGACTGAAAAGTTTGAACCACAAGGTGCAAGACACTAATACAATGATACCTGAGTTCCTCGCGTGCTCGAAAGCTGTTTTGGACAATGTTATTTTTACGCACCAAGAAGAGTCCAATTGGCCGCTTGGAGACAAGGCAGAGCTGAAACGCCGTTTTGATCAAATTTTTGAATCTACTAGGTACACAAAAGCGCTGGACGATCTTCTGAAGCAAAAGAAAGCGAACAAGAAAAAAGCCGACGAGGCACGGAACAACCTGAATTTAATCAACAAAGATCTTGAGCAGTACAGGAAAGAGAAGGCAAACTTGGAAAAGGTGCAGCTACGCTTAGATGAACTGCTAGAGGGGCGTGCCCAGCTGCAATCAAAGTTAAACGCCGCAGAGGAGGAGTGTACCCAGTTGAATACTGTCATAAGGGAAGCAGGTGGTATCAAGCAGACCGTCCAAAACCTGAGGGTGCGACTCGAGTCAAACCAGGAAGAGGCAAAGCGCGTCGAGGATTCCATCGAAACTCTATTCACAGAATCTTTGGAAGAGTTGACGGCCATGGCCCAACGAATTGCTGATAAAGAGGAACATGGAAAGCATCAAATCGATTCATTGCGAGACCAAAAGGGGCGCTGTGAAAAGGATATGACGAAGGTCCAGGTTGAAAAAGAGAAAATAATAACTAGTCTCGCGAAATTGAACCATGAGCATGCGGAAGCGACAAAGTTTCGAAAGGTGCACTTCGAGAATATGTCTCGTATATGTCGAAAGTACACAATTGGAGGCAGCCCCGCAAGCGAGGAGGAAGTCAACGCGGCATCGTCCAAGCGTGTATTACGCTCGTTTCACAATATTCAAATGGAATTGAAAAGGAAATTTGAAAGTTGTACCGCAGACGTAGAAAAAGCAAGGAAGGAATTCAACTCCGCGGAGTCGAAACTGAAGTTGGAGGAACAGTCCAGTAGTCGCCAGATTGCTGACCGGCAGCAACGGAAGGAAAAGATTACGTCGCAGATTCAGAAAGAACGGGACAAATTGGCGAGCATGGGAAACAATCAATCAAGGATGGCGGCAAGGAAAGCTAAAAACGAAAAAGATATCGCCCGTTCAATGGCTTCACTGCAAAACCAAGAAAATGGGTCCGAAGAAGACGGTGCCAAGGCAAAGGTAAACGACTTGGACACTGAGAAGCACAATTTGCGGTCTGAAATACAAGTTTTGCGGCAAGAATGCGAAGAGTACGAACGCTCATCTTCCTTAATTGCAAATATTGAGAGGAAGAAAGAGATTTGGGATAACGAGAAGGCCAAGCTGTCTGCCCTGGAAAAGGAGTTACTGCCAGATCTGCGCGACCTTTGCGACGATACCAGCGCAGACGTTACTTTGTTGGCGGATCGAGTACAATCTATTGTGAAGCGAAAGCAGACTGCCCAGCAAGAGAGTGCTGAGCAATTAGTAAATTGCAAAGGTGACCGCCGGGCAACAGAGATGACTGTCAATGCGTTGATAAAATCGCATGGCAAAGACGAAAGTGCATTGCGAAAGCGAAGGGGTGATCTTGAAAATAAGATTTTGCCTATCATGCGCAGGCACAGTCAGGGTGACGTAGGCGACATTACCAAGGGTCCCGAAACGTTGTCTCTGTTGAGGGAGAAATTGGCCGAAGTGAATTCAAAACATCATATGAACGATGCGATGGCGAAAATAGCGCAAATGGCAATAACCCATAGCAAACAAGACCACGAATGCTTACTTTGCAGACGCAAGTTCGGCGATCGTGGTGCTGTTAATGATTTTATCGAAAGTATGAACTCCCAAATGAACCAAAATGCTAACGCCGGAGACGCCGTTTCAAAAGCCGAGACCCTCAAAAAGGACATACAGTCTCTGGAACAGCATTTGTCGGATTATAAGAATGTGTGGCAAAAGGAAAATGCTCGGGTGGAAGAGCAGGCAAACACGTTGGAAGAGGCTAGGGTAAACCTGGAAACCTTAAGCGAAAAGGTCGTCAGCATCGAAAAACAAAATCTGAACAATGTCGAGGCTTTGGACGAGGCAAGGAAAGTTCTGGCAGTTACAGAGAAGTATCTGAGCCAGGCCGAGTTATGCAAAGTATCCGCGGAAAAGTACGAGGATTTGAGGTTCAATCTGAGCGGCGGCGTAAACTTTTCAGACAACAAAAAGAATTTGGAAAGTATCAGGAAAGACAAAACGGAAAAAGAGAACGAGCTGGATGATCTCGAAGCAAAAATCGCCAACGAACGGCGAAAGCTTGAAAAGCTGCAGGAAGAAAGGCGAACCGCCGAGAAGGCCCACCAGGCCCTCCTCGAAGAACGGCACCGCATCGAAAAAGACATGCATGCTTCCAAAGAAATTGAAGACAAAATAGCACGTATGATTGCCGAAAAAAAGTCAATTGACAACGAGATCGATTCGTTACGTAATTCGTTAAAACCAGAACGAGAAAGGCTTGAGCAGCAGATTACCATGAAGACCTCTGTGTTGAAGGGTTCCGAACGTGCGCTGGAAGAAGCCAAATCCGAATTTTCAAAGTGCGAAAAAGATTTGAATGGGTTTGAAACTTCGCATCAAAATTTAGCTAAGTTTCAGTCCCGTGATTTAGAGGCACAAGTTGATTCCGAGAAGGAAAGGTTAGGCCAGAGAGAACAGCAGTTGCTTGGTCTTAAACAGCAGTTCGAAAACTTGTCGCAACAAATCGAGCATTTGATGAGCCAGAGTGACGGGAGCAAAATGAACAACTTTAAGAATAACATTCGTCTTCGTCAAATCGAAGAGGAAATCAAAGATTTGTCTGCTTCAATTGCTGCAAAAGAGAGCAGGCTGGAAAAGTTAGATGCACGGCGGTGCCAACAACGCTACGGTGAGCTGGATTCCGAGATGTACAAGTTGAACACCCAGCTCGCGAACGAACAGGGCACCGAGACAGTCCTTCAAAAGCAGAAGGAAGACTTAGAGCTTATCTTGAGGGACCAGAAGTACAGAAAAATTGAAGATCGACACTCGGAAATTGTTATTGAGCACCAGACGCTGTTGATGACAGTTTCTGATTTGGACAAGTACTACAAAGCGCTTGATAGCGCCTTACACCAGTACCACAGCACAAAAATAGCCGAAATTAACAGCATAATCAAAGAGTTGTGGCAATTGACGTATCGTGGTGGCGATATCGACACGATCGAAATTAGATCCGATGCAAACGAGAAGAAAGGCGGCAGGGGAGGAAGGAGCTACAATTATAGGGTTGTCATGAAAAAAGGCGCCTCGTCGGGGACTAAAGCACTAGACATGCGGGGCCACTGCAGTGCTGGCCAAAAAGTGCTGGCTTGCTTAATTGTTCGCCTTGCACTTGCGGAAACGTTTTCTGGCGATTGCGGAATATTTTGTCTGGATGAACCTACGACTAACCTCGATGAAGCGAACAAGAAAGGTTTTGCGGAAGCGTTGCAACAAATTTTGGAAGCCAGGGCAAAGCAGTCTAATTTCCAGCTGGTTGTAATAACTCACGACGAGGAGTTCATGGAGAATCTGTCCAGCCAGCAGTCTCTGGGGGGAGGGTTGCCCCGCCATTTCTTTAAAATCAACCGCGAAGAGGACCAAAACAACCCAGGGCAATACTACAGTGTTGCGAAACGGCACAGTTACGTGTAACGCCCTTTATAAATTTCCTCGCAGGGTCTGTAATTAGTTAACGTACCATTTGAAAAAAAACAAATTCCATTTGATACTTACTCTTATGAAATATGATATATTATATCTTATTCTTATTTCTTACGAATATATTAAGAGTTCTTAACAAGAATTCTTCTTTAGTTTTACAAATGTACAAAATAGTCGCTGCTCTTAGCTTTCGCATACTCTTCTCGATCCAAGAGCTCCTTTGAAAGCTTGATGTCTTGATTAATAGCCGATATCAAGTCCTCCATTGAGGTAAAGTCTAGCTCTGGACGGAGGTATCCGCACAGCACGACCCGTATGTAGTAGTCGTAAAAGTCTTGATGAAACTCGTGCATAACATACGGCTCAATTGTTTTCGTTTTGTTTTTAAAATATGGGTTCCACCCGATGCTGACGACTGTTTTGAACACTTTGCCCTCAAAATTCTCTTCTTCCTCCAAATCGTCGTCTGCAACGGGCACTTTTTTTCGCCATATTTGTGTCCACCCAAAATATATACCGGCATCGAGTTTTTCGACCACTTTAATTTGCTCCGGATTATCTGGGTTTTCCAGTGGTATATTTGCCGTTGGAATTCCTAGCAGCTTACTGCCTCTCTGGAACCCTTTCGACACTATGCCTCCCAGGCAAATATCACTGGGAAGCGACTGCAACCCCTCATAGCCCGCGGGTGGCGTAAAGGAGTTGCTTGCGACTTCACTATCACCAGTATCGGTCCCGTCTGCTACTACAGGTTTGGTTTCTTCCGCCATTAGAATGTACTTATAGAACAGATTGAAAACACGCAAGTCACTTTTTTTTCACGTAAATAGTATTGTTCAGCATAAAAGGAATTTGCATTTCCATTACCAGTTTGGAAAAGTAGTTACCTTCGACGACTATACATTGTGTCGAATCGTGGATAATCTGTTGTTTAATAATATAATTCGATCCGTGATATAATATTAATCTATTTTATTGTATACTACTTTTTTTCATAATAAATGTAAAAAATGGGAATTATTTGCAGTACAGACAATTAGGTAGGGTGATTTTTAACAAATAATAATACAAGAAATAGCATAGTCTAATAAAAGTGTTTTTTTTTTATTTCACAAAATTTTTATGTGGATGATGATGCATCAATTCGATAATATGAGAGTCGGTCGTGTCCACCACAAAAGAAAAAAAATCAAAAAAAGAAGAAGACGCAGCACGCACAGCAGAAAAGGAATTATTAATATTTTAAGAAAAAGAGAAAATATTATATAAGAATTTGAAAGGGGAACACACAACAAACAACAACAGGGACTGAAGATGAGATAATTTTACGAGGCAATACGTTCGGTATTCATCCTCAACATATTATTTCTACTCTATCTGTATTACTCTGAAGACCCATGTGTGTTACCCCTGTACCTGTCCTTAATATTTTGTACCCCCACCACCACCACCATATATTTGACTGAATACCACACAAAAAAGATTTGATAGAAACAGAATATTTCTGTTGTAGCATTAATATATATATACATTTTCATGATGATGTAAAACATAATCGAATCTCATTCAATGCCCATAAGAATAAATTGCTACCAGCATTATCCATAGTTGTTTCCGAACAATACACTCACAGAGTTTAAGAATGGCAAATATTGCAGCTAAAGCCAAGGCCCCGGGTGGGCTCGTCAGCGCCCAAAAGATTTCATCCAGCTATCGGGAAAGCATTAAAGGAAGTATCAAGAACTTAACTTCGTCAACTTTGCCTACCTTAGTTGGTTTTTTAGCTAACGACGATCCTGCTGCAAAAGCGTATGCCCGGTGGACAAAGAGTGCATGCGAAAAAGACGGTATAAACTTCGTTCTACGTTGCGTCGACAGGATGGAGCTTGAGTCAAAAATTTACAAAGCCAACGAGGACCCGACCGTTCACGGAGTGATGATTTACTATCCTGTGTTTGGGAATGAGAAATCGTTCTACGGGACTAGTATGGATGATTATTTAAGAGATTGCATAATCCCTGAAAAGGACATCGAGGGCTTGTGCTTTCCGCACCGTTCAAACCTGTACCGCAACATTCGCTTCATGGACCCACCGCACAATACCCGAAAATCAATTTTGCCCTGTACCCCTTTGGCGGTGGTCAAAATAGTGGAATACCTGGGCATTTATCGCGATAATGGAAATTCATTATCTGGTAAGACAGTTACTGTGATAAATAGAAGTGAAATCGTTGGTCGTCCGTTGGCAGCAATGTTTGCAAACGATGGCGCAGATGTGTACTCCATTGATATCGATTCGACGTTTCTCGTAACAAAAACCGCGAAGAAACTTTCTCAAGCCACCACGGAGGAAGCCTGCAGAGCTTCGCAGATTATTGTCACAGGGGTGCCCACGAAATCGTACCGAATTCCCAACGAGTGGATTCAGCCTAATACAGTAGTCATTAACGTCTCCTCGTTCAAGAATATTGACAAAGAGGCCGTGCTGAAAATCCCAGGCGTAAGATACGTGCCGCTCGTCGGGAAAGTCACAGTTGCAATGTTGGAAAGAAATCTCCTTCGGTGCTACCACCACGCTGTTGGTAAAGCAGATGTTAAGGCATAACTTTAATGCTCGGTAATTGCCTGGGGCAACGAATCCCAGCTACCTTGGTGATGTTAATCACATGAAGGAAGTAAAACTTTACTGGACATAAATTTTAAATATACCTAAATAACAGCCAATTTTCTTGTTTAATACATGAGTACCTAGTACCGAGTCATACTTGTAAGTACTCTGTGAACAAAAAATCCGCGGACGTACCCGAGTTATAATTACAAACGATCAACCACGGATCCTCTTCGGCTGGACCTAGTACGGCGGGCGATGGGAGCCTCCGGCTGACTTGGCGAAGCTTTCGTTGCAGATCTGCTTAAAAGCGATTTAAAACCACGGAATGAACCTTTTACTGTACGCGCAAACTGTTTGGCGTTTGATTTTGGTTTTTTAGACGAACTCTTGGCAGGGGTCTCCCTCTTATGCGTCTCATTATCGCCAGTTTGCAAGATATTCGAATCGGGGTTAATATCGCTTAGTTTTTTCCTCCGCCTCGGGGTCTTTTTTGGAACAGGGGTTGCTTTGTCATTTTCACTATCGTGCTTCTTGTGTTTGTCATTAAATGCTCTCAGCTCCGTCAACTCTTTCATTCGATCGGTAAGATGGTTGTTTTTATCCTGGCTAGCTCGCAATTCCGCTTCTAGGGCAACGTTCATGTCCTGGCTTTCTTTCAATTTTGTCTCGTAGTTTGCAATCTCCGTGTCCTTTTCTTTGGTGGTATCTATAAAGTTTTCATTCTCCTCCAAAAGTTGGCTTTGTAGGGCTTTGACGCTTTGTCGCTGTATTTCGAGCTCGTTTTGAAGCGAACGCGTTTCACTATTTAAATGAGAATTGTGATTGGCTTCAATTTCAAGCTTGCTGTTCTTGGCAACCGTTAATTGCTTGCTCAATTCATCGACCGCCATCTTTTGGGAGGACTGCAACTCCTCTACCTCTTCTCTAGCCGCTTTTAACTCCATGCAGCACACCTGGTATTTGTTTTCAAATGCTTCTTTTTCTCCTGTTGTTGTTTCTATCTCTTCCATGAGAGATTCCATTTCTTTCTCGTGCTTATCTTGAGCAAGCTTTGACGACGACTCAACCTCATTACGTGCAGCCTCCAGCACTTTTTGCATTTCAGACGCTTTCGCCTGGAACTGGGATAATTGCGATGCTAACTGCGCGTTTTTCTTCTTTTCCTCGTCCAGCATCTTCTGCTGATGCTCTGTGGAAAATTTAACCTGGTTTTCCAATGCGTCGATCTTTCCTTTTTGCGATTGGATAACATTTTCTTTCTCCAAGACAATAGATTTAATTTCTTCTTCCGCTTCAGAGCTCGAGACTTTCACCGCTTCGTGCAGCCTCTTTATTGTGCTCTCGAGACTTTGGATTTCCGTTTTTGCACTCTTTAGTTCCTTGTCTTTGTGTAGGACATCCTGCATTGCAAGTTGTAGTTTTGTCTTCAGCATTCCTGAATCAGCCATTGAAGTCTTTGTCGATGTTAAGGAATTTTCCATTTGGTCGATCTTTCTACGAGACTCCTGCAAGACAACTTCGTGAGCCTCTTTCAACTTTGAAATATCCGATGCGTGCTGTTCCCGCATGCGCGTCATTTCCTCCTCACACTCGGCAATTTGATCATCCATGCACTCTATTTCATCTTCATCGTATCCAGCCCCTGAGTCTCTGCCATTTCCAATGTCACTCATTCTAGCGAGAGACAACTTCCGTTTGTACTTTTCTTCCATACTTTTGACCATTCTCTCGTGTCGCTCAGAAAAATCTTCTTGGGCTTTGTTGAATCGTACCTCAAATTCTTGGGCAATTTCCCAGCGGAGCTCTGTTTCCACTGCAGCTATTTCATCTCGAAGGGACGAAACCTCAGCGTTGAGTTCTGAAATTTTTGTATCCTTTTCTGCGAGGGCGTTTATCTGATCTTCATCCGGGATCGCTGGAAGGGGTATTGCCACGGATGGCGCGGGGGGTGCAGCCGCTTTTGAGGCCCCCTTACCATTATTGTTGACTACTACTTTGTCATTGCTTCGTTTTCGCAACTTGTTCGAATCTGCCTGGAGATCTTCTGTCGACTTTTCAGCGGCGCGTTTGCGCCTACGCCCATCGAGCCCATACTTTTGCATGCTTGCCATACTTCTCCATGAATTTACTTTTGACTTTTTTGTTATGCACACCGACCGTGCGAGAGACGCGTTTTTTAGAACATGAAGCGTTTCGTCGAAATCACCAGCTTCGGTACTCGCATTGACTACCATTGCAATCTTTCCGGCCCTACTGCCGACGAAAGACTCTTGAAATAACCGGGTTAACCGCGTCTCGCGAAAGGGAACAATGCGCTGGGAATTGGAGTGAGTCTGGTTCCATCGCATTTGTCGAATACAGTGTATCAAATGCATCAGGGATGAGTTGATCTTGTTGGCTTCACGAGCACGACTGCCTGTCGCCTTTGTGCGATCGCTACGCTCGGAACCCGCCAAGTCCACTATCGAATACCTTCCTGGCCTTTTGCTGGAACCCTTTAATCCGTGAATGTAAATCGTAAAAATGCTATGGCTTCGACTGGAATCGGAGTTCAATACTGTTTCGGCAACGGCCCTATTTTGCAGGCCTTCCTCTGCTGTGCTCAACGCTTCGCTTGTCTCGGAAACGATTTTTTTTCGCAGGCCTTGAACTACTACTCGCCCACGTATTTCCTTTAACGACAATGGCTTCCTAGTTTCCCAGCTGTTCTTTGGAGGAGGGGCAAGTAAATCGTATATCTTTTCGTTGTAAATTTCTAAATACGACACGGTTACTTTCGTCCCTACACTTTCATCTTCGGGGCCCACATCCTCAATAGCCTTAAAAATCTCTCCTAGAGCACGAGGCAAAACCCCCGGATTGGATTTCGTGCCCTGAATCGTGTACGTTTTCCCCGCGTTGGTCATACCGTAGGCGAACAATAACGCCTGTTTTCCCATCAGAACGCTTTTGACTAGAGGCCGAGAAACGCGGTCGTATATATCAGTTTGAAGCGTTTTTGTTTGGAAAACGTGCGAAAAGGTAAACTTGGTCTCCCTTTCTCCCATTTGGTACGCATGACCGCCTTGTGGCGCCCGTGCAATAACTTCCCTGCTTGTAGAGGGGGTCAGAGTCTCCACTCCAGCAGATCCGTCAATTTTTGGGCGTAAGCGGAGATATACGTCTACCAGGCTATCATTCTTTTTTTGAGCCGCCTTGAGCTTGCGATTCTTGGTTTCATTTTGATCATCTTTGGGAACTGAGCTGAATGACAAACGTTTCGAGGCTTCTTTTATCTCCTTCATCTGGACTTCAGTAATCTCGTCGACCAAAGGAGCATCGTCCGACGGCGAGGCAAGCTCCCGTACAGTCGCTTCTTTGTTCATACTTTCAAGTAAGTGACGATCGTTCAATACTTCCGTGGTTGTAAAAAATCGTGCTTCATGCAAGATATAAAAGTTATACTATTTTGCTTAAACTTTCCCAAATTCAAGTATTGACATTAAATGCTTTTAAAACAACACATACCAAACCAGTCTAAAACAGATTGAACTTCTTCGGCATTAGAATAGTCATGAGATGATGATACATTTAATAATTACTCCCTCCTTATGTTGGTGGTGGTATACAATAATAATAATAAGATATAATAAATTAACATTTGTTTTTTGTTGTTGTCACTTTTCTTTTCTCAATGTTGTTTCCTTGTTCTTATTGTTGTTATTGTTGTTTTATTATTATTAGAATTATTATTCCCCTTTCTTTTTTTTTTTTAATTATTATTTTTTACTTCTCGCTGATGCTGCTGCTGCTGCTGCTGCTTTTTGGTTTCGCATCTTTTCATTTCTTTCTCCATTTTTGCAAATTTGTTTTCAATGCTAATTGCATATTATTTAGACTTTTCATTCCTCTTTTCAAGTCAATTCACACCACACAGCATCAAACGTTCATTAGAACAACGGTGTTGGTTGTACACTTCAAAGGGGTGAAGCGAATCGTATATATACACAGCATCAATTATAAAAAATGAGAGCGAAGAGTCGATTACTTTATTGATTATCTAGGAAAGTATTTTTATTGATACATTATTTGTATAGTAAAATTAACAACACAAGCTTTTGTACGAGGAGCGTATACTTTAAAATGGTATTTTACGTAGTTAATACTATCTATCAAATATTATCGTATAGTAATAGTAAACTCGACCTATGTATTGGTATAGTTAAAATCAATCAAAAAAAGTCTCTGAACGACTGTGTGACTGTGTGTGAAATGATGATGTGATGAGAGATATATTATAATTAAAAAAATGAAGAATGATACGATGAGATGGCCTCCAACGAATTTTTCAAACTGATTTTGAGAATATAAAATATACGGTTCAACACATTCATGAAAAAGAAAAGTATACATCCCAATTTCGTACGATTTAAACGATTGAATTATTTTTAAAACTGTTCGCTTTGACTTCTGCGCCAATTTAAAACAACGCATTGCTGTAGTTGTACCAAGTGATACATTTGCTGTAGTTGTACCAAGTGATACATAAGCACAATTGTCTGAACAACAGAGACCAGTAGCCATGTGCCGCCCGTATAAAGTGTGCCGCTTACTACTTCCGGCGATTTCGTTGTTTGGTGGGATGCTGCTGGGGTGTTTTACCTGCGTTATTGTAACTCGCATGAACAACCCTTACTTCCCGTACGAAAGATGGCATAGGTCGTACGGGGACATTTCTTTACCCGCAAGGCAGAAGACAAAGCGCTACAATTTTCCTGCGAAGCCACAAGATCGTCGTTCAACTTCATAATTTTAGTGCGATGCTCTTTTTCAGCATCTTGTCTTTCCGATTCAGAGCTTGTTACCATACCCAAGAGACTCAGATTCTGCTCTGTGGCATGATTCATCTTTTTACGTTGCACTCTGTTTATCTTTGCTGCTTTTTTATTTGCGGTTTTCTCCTTTTCTAACTTCTGCTGGTATAAATCTACCCCAATTTCTAACGACCTCACTTGCTTCATCAGTTCTTCTCGAGCCTTTCTATGCATCTCTAACTTTGTGTCAAATTTGGCTTCTCGGATTTTCATTTCTTTATTTTCGCTTTCCAGTTGTTTCGTCAGATTGTAAAACGGCACGCTCCGTGTCACACTATCTGCATAAATGGCATTCGCAATAAGTGGGAGCATTTCCTCCATCATCTCGCTTATTGCCTGGGACTTGTCTTCTGCCATTTTCTCTAGGATTTCTACGCATGCTGCAACGCTTTTGTCCTTGGTCACACCACGGGAGTGAAGTTTTTCTTTTAACTTCACAAATAATGAGAGTGGCGACGATCTATATCCCCCAGAAGCAACGATCGCTTCTTGGACGCGCTGTGCCCTTTTGGTATGAATAACCCGCACGTTGGTCGGTTTCTCATTCCCTAATCTGGAGGCTGGACCGCTGGATCTTTTCTTTGCAATAATTGACTTTTTGCTTAAATACTGCGAAAATGACCGCTGGCCTTGTGTCTGAGGTCGATTGGTATTCTGCTGGTTTTGCCTTCCCCAGGTGTTACCCCTCGACCTTCCGTTGTACGTCGTCGCAGGCCGGCGTGGGGGCATCGCAACCTTTCCTCGGCGAAGCACGGCCTCTTTCTGCTTACCTGATGTAAACCATGATACTCTCTGCCGCTTTTCATGTGCAGGGACATGCAGTGAACTCCCACCAGCTAATAAAGTCGATGGAGTAACCCCATCGAAAAAGGACATTATTGTGTGCAGTCCAATTGGGTGAGGCACTACAAGTAATTTCTATCCTCCCAATTTCGTCGAATGCTCATTCGGCAAAAAAAAAATAGAGCAATCCACGTTCCAAAGACCTGTTTCACACTAACCAAAATGAACGATTTAGTTTCCTATTTTAATGTTTTGATTTATACGAGTACAATAATGTCATTCATCATAATAATAATAATTTTTTATAATTATTATATTCTTTTTCATAATAATAACATATATGCACCACACAGTATTAATATGTATTTGATATTTGTGTTTTACTTGAA
>JACLAC010016259.1_pt1 | contig 14704 bp, 7 predicted proteins | sample 8027881 | NCBI WGS metagenome assembly JACLAC01 (sample SAMN15725517, study PRJNA655200) | protist metagenome | isolation source: fluorescence activated cell sorting (FACS) single amplified genomes of... | place: Spain: Blaines Bay Microbial Observatory, Mediterranean Sea | collected 2016-01-19 | reverse complement strand
GAGGAGTTCGATGTGGGCGACTCCTTCGACGAGTACGAGGCCGCCGAGCCTCCCGAAGCATCGCTCAACGAGGTCTTGAAGCTGCTGGCCGAAACGCAGAGGGACATGCAGAAGAACTACTACAACAGGAAGCCTCCGAACGAAGACCTCGAAGGAAAGAAGCGAACACTGGCAAGCATCAAGCTGCCGGAGTTCAGCGGTGGTCACACAGTGTCTGTGGCCGCGTACCGCGAATGGAGGAAAGAGGTCGAGATCAAGCACAAGTTGTACGGACTCTCGAACCCAGAGCTGGCTATGTTGGTCTACACGCAGGTGACCGGGAAGGCGAAGAAGGCATTACGATTGATGCACGTTGGACACTAAGAGACGAGTCAGTCAAGGATGATCAGTCACACGCAAACGGCGCCTAAAAAAATTATATCTGTACAGTGTTCGAGAGTTGACCATCGGGCAACGCCACAGTGCCCGGTTCCCTCATGGAGGGCGAAATGAGCGTCTCAATCTGGACGCGTACGTTAAGTTCGTATTTGTTGCGAAGCGACCGGTGCTGTCGAGAAAGAACCATTTGGCAAAATCTGGCTCGGTCCGCGTGAGCCAAAGTGTGATATGCTGCAGAGGCCACCGCCAGCCGCCGCCCCGAGTGAGGCCGGTCTTCCAAAAAATCGACCAAAAGATTGTCACCCACTGAGTGGTGACATTGAATCCGCATGACCCCGATGAGATACGGGCACGAAATGTAGTGATCGACCTCCTCGGTTTGCCCGCAGCCGAATGCGCAGTGAAGCGCGGTGACCTCGCCAAGGCGCGTAGACGTGTTCCAGCCGTTGAACAGCGTCCGCATGACCGCGAAAGCCTCAAAACTGGATATCTCTTGGCACTGTCGCTGGATCTGGGTGGCTAGGGCCGTGTTGATTGTCCGCCCGACACAGGATCGAATGTTGGGCAGGCGCCGTTTCAGTTCCGGGAAGAGGGTTCCAGGGTACCAGAGCCTCAACAAGTGGTTTTCCAAAAACGTCTGTTTCGCGAGGTTCTTTTTGTTTGAGAGGGCGTCGATTTCTTTGTGAAGTTTCTTGATCAACTTAGGGATGGCCTGCACAACCTGCACGGGGGGTTGCCAGAGTTCGGTCCCAGCACTCGGAAAGGGACGACCAGTACAGGCCGCGTCTAGGTAAAAAGCCAGGGGGGCCGTACGCCAATGGCTCATCCAGTGGGTGCCGCTGCCGATGGTGCGAATAGAAAGGAACGTAGCAGCAGCATCACGCAGTGGGACTAGCCAGCGCCGCCAATCAGTCAATGCAAAAGTTGCAGCTCTGAGCATGGTAGCGAGAGCCCAAGGGCCAATCATAGGCCACCGAGCAATATTGTGGGAAGAAAACTGGGAGAGTATTTCAGCCGTAAAAGAGTTGTTTGGCGAGTGTAGGACCCGGTGAGATGCAAGGATCTCTCCGCGCTTAATTTCGCCAGGCAGAGGTAGCAATTGTGCTATGTAACCGAGGGTGGAGAGGGCTCGTATGCTGTAAGCTCGAAGGTTGAGGGTCGGGCCTGCCTGAGAGCTGTTGATTTGGAGGACCCTGCGCCGCCATTTTTGCAAGGGGGCGAGCCAGGATTCAAAGCCCGCTCCTGGTCCGAGGACAAATCCGAGATAGGTGGCAGAGGCCACAACCTGAAACGAACACCAACTAGCCACATGCTGAAAAAGATAGGTCTGAACAGTCTCCACAACCTGAGGGGAGAAGGCACGCCAGAGGGGAATAATCTTGCATTTGCATGTTTTCAGGTGGAGACGGGCAGCTTTTCCCATGGTATCTGTGATGCCGGCCAAAGTGGGCACGGTTTGAATGTCGTTTAGGACAACTCCTATGTCATCCGCACAGGCTCTTACCGTTCCTAGCTGTGGTACTTCAAGGGCGGTGCCTAGCCAAACCAGGAATGGGTTGAGGGCAAGGGCAAAAAGGGTGCCCGACAAAGGACAACCCTGCATAACTCCGCACATGATCAAAAAGAGAGGAAGGTCCTGCCCCGACCGGACTCCAAAAGAGCAGTTGACAGTGTACATGCAAGATATCAAGTTGAAGAACCCTGAAGGCATCTGCATAGCTGTGAGGGTAGCAAAGAGCCAGTCATGCGCCAGGGATGGAAACGCAGCAGCGATATCAAACAGGATGAGGAGGGCGAACCGCCCACGGTAGACAGCAAAGGAGGCCACGTGGGAGGCAGCATCTAAGTCAGCAACGTTTCCAAGAAGTTGACGCCCACGTATGAACCCGTTCTGTAGGGTCGAGACACTCACGGAGGTGGTGCGCGACAGCTCATGGTTGTTGGCAGCCGCTATGTTCTTGTTGTCCGTATTTTTGAGCTGAAGTGGGCGGACACAATCGGGGGTTCGGGTAACCTGAACGTGATCGTCTTCTTCGGAGCCTTTAGGGGGGAACACGGTGAGCGAAGCGTTGAACGAAATGGGCAACCACTTACCTGCGAGAAGTTCCAGTTGGACAAAATATAGCATGGCTGCCCCTGCCGCGTTTGCATAAGCAGCGTACGGGATGCCGTCGGGACCAGGCGCCGTTGCTGCCGCCCGTTCGGCAGTTTTCTGTAAAAGGCGCGTGGTTGGGGGCGAGAGCGGCCATGTGTCAAGAGGGGCGGCGTGATTCCGCAACACTTGTTGCGCGAGGTCCGTGTCCGAGGGCCTGTATGTGAATTGGGTGGACCAGTATTTGCCAAGATCCGCTTGCATCGCTTCAGATTCATAGATCAGGGCGCCCGACCAAGTGCGGACAGCGGTAAGGATGAGACGCCTGTCAAACGGCAACCACAACTTCATGAGACGATAGATAGCAGTGAGCCGTGATCTGTGTTTTTGTCGGGGCTTCCGCTTCTGTTCCCTCCAAGGTCTCTTGCTTTTTCTTGAGATGGGCGAGTTTGGCTTCCGCAAAGTCTTTTTCAAATTGCTCGGGAAAATCCAGGTCAACATAACCGTCATGGATTGAAAGATGAAAGGCCGCCGAGCGGGAACGTAAGATGAGATTCTTTGCCAGTATCACGTCGTTGCGCCAGACAGCTCTGCCCATAGAGGCGTAGGTGAGAGCACGAGACTGCGGCGAATCTGGGAACGCAGTGAGGGCATCATTTCGCGAGCATCTGGCCGCTTCTCGTATACAGTATTTGTGCCAACGCCAGCGGGAAAATGGGTGCATTTGAGGAACGTTCCAAGTAAGGAGAAGGCTTTCCAAAGATCTGAGAAACAACGGTGTTTTACAAGCACTCGCCGTGATGGGTCTGGCCCCGCTCTGAATGGGGAGGTCCTTACGAAAATTGATGCACACCGGGGCATGGTCACTAACGCCTTGTTTGTGAATCCAGCGACAGTCAAAGAGAGTTCCAGCTTGAAACCTGTGAGAAAGCAGGAGCCATCCAGGAAGGGATGTGTAACCGCGATCCAACCTGGATTCCGACGACGTCGCGTTGTCAAAGTGCGTGGGCTGCGACTGTTGCAACTCGACCATTTCCCCTAAGAGCTTCGCGAGCTTGACGTCCGAACCTGTGATTTTCCTGGAGCCGCCCAGCGTGGTGTAAGCCAGCGTCGGCGTGGCAAGGTACGCAGCTTCCTCTCCGCGAGGAAGAAAGTTGAAGTCACCAACAAGGAAGACGATGACCCGAGACGGGTCGCTGGCAGCGTCCCTCAGATCCCGTCGGACGGAGGCACAGACGTCTCCAATTGTCTCGTCACTGAGTCCAAAATTGTGAACCGCCCAAACTCTGAGTTCTTGAACCCCGTGTGGTACCAGTAGCCGTGCAACCCGACCGGGAACTGGATGTGATAGAGTAGGCAGCTCTGTCGGTACGGTCGATCTTCTGACGAAAAGCAGAAGACCACCTGCATTGTCAGAGCCAGTTGTGGCGTGAAACAAATGAAAAGACTTGGCATGCTGCCGGAAAACACGTTTGACCAATGAGCGAGAACCGTGGGATTCAAAAACAGCAGTGATTTGAGAAACCTGAAGAATGCGAGAAAGGATGCCAATTTTTCGGGCGCGGGCCGCTCGGTCCTGCATAACAAGAGCACGGGCGTTCCACCACGAAATGCCACTGCATCCCTGGACTCTTTCCGTAAGAACGTCAAAGACACCATTTGGAAGAAACGAGGGCTTTGTTGCGCGAACCCATAGTCGCGATGGCAGTGTTGAACGCGTCACGGATAGAATCCCTATCAAGAGACAACTCGGTGAAATGGGCCTCTTCAAATTCCACCCTGGAATCATCCCGGCTCTCCACCACGACACGTAGAATCGGGTTGCTGTTATGGAAAATAACTCCTTCCCTTCGGTGCAAAACAAACTTTCGTTCAGGGAGTTCTTTCTCGATGATGCGAAGCAATTTTTTTCCGCGAATCTCTTGTGCGATTTGCTTGGGGCTCTTGTCTTCTGACATGTAGTACGGAATGACAGTGCCAGATGGGGCCGTGACTGCCAATTGTTCCCACCCTCCACCCTTCTTTCGACATGCACCCAAAGCTTTGCTGACCCTAAGAGAGGCGGCTCGCCGGTTAGCCCCAGTAAATTTGACAACAAAGAATCTGGTAGGGACAGTGTCATAGACCTGTTCAACACAATACAGTTGGTCATCCACGTGATCCTTGAGAAAAGCACGGACGGCTTTTTCGAGTTCTGCCAGAGGTACCGCCTCCTTCGTGTTGACCCTGATGATGGTTGGGTCCGTGGCGCGATAAAAAGTGACGTCGTGTACCATGTCATGTGTTTCGTTGAACTTCTCAACCACCTCAAGCGCCGTGGAGACACGCTCCAATTGTGCAGCAAACTCGCGTTGTTGCTGTTCCAGCTTCGTTTGGTCCGCTCGGATGGCGGCGAGCGCCGCTTCGTTGGCCTCGAACCGTTTGCTGACACGTGCATCATATGCAGTAAGCGCTCGGTGTAGTTCCTGCTGGGAGTCCTTCGCGATGTTCGTCGCGATGCGGGAAACCAGTCCGGTTTCAAAATCGGCCAAAATACCGTCGAGGTCAGAGCGGGAGACCACATCGGGCTCTTCTCCTGTCTTGCGTTTCGCCATATCTGCTCGTGGGGGTACTCCTCGAACGATAGAGTCAACCAGAGTCCCAGATAGATGAGCGCGTCCAGCCACCTCGAGGACGTCGTGTTGTTGCGTCTGCTACCCACGCTACGTGAGCCTCAGCCCACGGTGACCACAACAGGGTCGTGAATCTTTTGGAAGCAATGTCCCCGACCTCACACCAGCACCAGAAGCAACAGCGCGAGATCGCGACAACAGAAGGCAAATCAATCCAAAGTTCGCGAATGGGGAGCGGATCAATTGGCTCGTGGCCGACTGCCGCTTTTGTGCACCTCACTGCCACCTCTTGCGAGGACGCCTTGCGACTCGCGTATGCAGCCATTGGCCTTGAGCCAAAATGGCTACGGAAGGCATTACGATTGATGAAGATAGAAGATTTGGAAAGGCAAGATTCTCTGGGAATTATATGGAGTATCTTCGACCGTATGCAGGAGCCAATGGAGTACAAAAGATTGGATATCGCAGACATGGCCTGGGAGAATGCGCGGAGGAAACCTGGACAGGATATGGATGAGTGGCATACCTATCTGAAGGAGACCGAGATCCAGGTGAAGGAAAACGACCCGAATTACGTCATCACGCCGGGACAGTTTGCCAGGAAACTCTTGAGAGGTACAGGCTTATCAGCGGAATCCAGAGCATTGGTACTACTCAATTGTGGTGGCAAGTACGATGATCCAGAACGGCTACTGAAGGTATTGATGTGGATGTATCCGAATATTGGACACAAGGAGAACAAGCAGGGGCTGGTCATGAGGAAGAACGATAAGAAGTTCAACCCGGTGCGAAAGAATCCGTTTGATTTCAGAGCCCGTGGAGATGGAAATTCTACGATTGCACGTATTCGTGGTACTGGTTCTACGACTACATCATACACACCAAGGCCAAGGACATCGATTACGAGAACACAGGGTTACAAACCGAAGGGAATGCAGAGAGATATCCATGAGACTGAGAACGTGGATAGAGATGATGATGGCGACAATGACGATTCCGACGCGTCAGAAGAAACCCTTGATTCAGAAGATGATCACTATGAAAATTATCCTGTTGACGCCGGAGAAGATGAGGAGGATTTGGAGTCCGAGGAGGAGGAAGAGGTGATCCAGAACGTGGCGGAGGCGATTGGCTCAACATTGGGTCATGAGGCAGCGGCCGCAGTTTTCGCGACGTTGAAGAAGAAACAGTGGCGAGCAAAGGACAAGACGGCATCCGCGCGGAAAGCCCGCGGGTGGACCCAACCTTCTTCACAGAACACTGGAACCCAGCAGGACGCGAGGCCGAAGCAGAGGCCACACGGTCCAACACCAGATCCTAGTAGAGCGACGGACATATGCAAAGCATGTGGAGAAATGGGACATTGGAGTGGAGATCCAACTTGTCCGAAGACCATTAGTGGCGAGGTGAAGCCATTTAGGCCACCAAGATCATCTACCTCATCAGCGTTACCATCAAGAAAGAAGGAAGTACATGTTACTACTGGTTCAATGACAAAGGAAATTGGATCGAACGCGAATCTTTCTTCCACAGCGTCTGGAGGAAAGGAACCTGCATTAGGACACACAGTGCCTGTGTCCTCAAGTCCGGCTTTCACAGTGTCTGGAAGCAAAGACATTATGCCTGGGAGAATTATCAAGTATGATCCGAAGAAGGTGCAGGAAGTACATCGATCCTTTATGGTACAGAAGAAGGAAAGAAGCGAAGAATCAAGCGAAGATCCATCGATTGAACGACCGTCAATGGGCAGGAGACAGCCGGCGGAGAATCAGCGATCTCCAACGCCACTCCGGAGACGAGTGGAGCCCCAAACGTGGACGGTGAGAAAGAAGATGAAGTATGAGGACGGAAGGAGTGAAATTCAAAGCAGTTCTTTGTTCAAGGTGGTACACATTACACAGGATGGAAAGTATCCAGTCTTGGTGATGAAGTTCAAGACCGACGACATGGTGGAGTACTTGAAGAAAAGATTGGGTATAGAGCCAATTACGTACGGAGATAGCGGTCATGGAGGTCAGATCTTCAAATGGACTAAGTCAAGTGTCGAGCCGGACAACGGTAAATCAATGGATTTGGTAGTAGAGTCAAATCTGGAGACCACTTGGGATAAGGAGAGATGCCTCGAGACCTTGGCACGTGTTTTGTGGCCCATCCACGAGAGCAATTCCAGAGAAAGGAAGAGCGACAAGCAAAGAGAGAGCGAAGAGGGCAGTCAACCCAAACGGAAGTTGGAGGATCAGAGGACAGAACGTGCATCATCAGGCTCTCGTGGAACATCCTCGGTTTCGCACTGGAAGACATTGAGGAGCAGTCCCATCAGGCAGATGGAGAGGAGTGAAGGACAACATCGACGAGAGCATGAAGATCGACGTGAAGGGAGCTGGACGAATCGAGGCAAACGAACGTCCGAGGTAGTACCTTCCGCAGTCGCGAAATCTAACCAGTTCAACAAGAACGACGAGGAGGACATGACTTGGTTGATTCGAAAATTTGCACCCGTACAAGACATGTTTGATGAAATTGCACTTGCTGGCCATATATTCGTAATACATCAAATGGAGATCAAGATGATGGATTTGAGATTGAAGATATTGAGGCGGAGGCCCTTTAGCGATGAAAGATGCGAGGCTGGAAGGAAAGTAGGGAGAGCGTTCGTGACAACTGATGGCGATTGGGTGATGAATGAAGATCAACGTGAAGATGCAAATAGAGAAAAGGTAGAGAACAGAAGGGAATTGCAGAACGTAAAAGCCGAGAAGGAGCAACTACTTCAACATTTGGCGGAAATCCAGGCTAAAGAGAAAGAACTGATCAAGAAGACTGAGGGAGAATCAGATTCGAGAACGTCTCCAAGTAAGAAGTACGATAAGAATGAAGTCTTCGACACCTTGTTGAAACGAAGGCAAGAAGAAGCAGTCAAGAAGAAGGAAAACGTGAAAGAAGAAGAATCGACACCAATTGGACCGGAGGATTTGATGTCTGGAACATCCTTTGTAAGAGAAAGAGGAGAAAGATCGAAAGGGTCAGCTTCAAGTTCATCAAACACTCCGGGAAGAATTTCTCAGGCAGAAGCCGCATCAGCAATGATGGAGCCTAAAACATTGATCAGTGCAGATGGCGTTGTGTTGGAACCCAAGGAAGAGGCAATTGGCAAAAAGAAAAAGGAATCAAAGGATGAGGCTCTCAAGAAGGAAATGGATGCCAGACAGCGTAAGGAAGATGGAAGGTTGGAGCCGAGTCCGACAGTGAAGTACAGTAAGGCCAATCTGAAGGAACAGCTTGACTGTGATCATCCCTATGAAGAGTTGCAGTGGGGAGCGAATGCCGTGAGCGTGTATGCATCGTGCAAGAAATGCAGTTTGAAATCGGTGATTTGCTATAAGAAGAAGGGAACGTTCATGACGAAGCATGTGGTTGAGAACGTGAACCAGCAGCAGGTTTATTTGGTCAGGCTGCAACGTGGCAAAGCGATGGGTGATACAGGTTGCCACGCACCTCTTGCAGGACCATCTTGGCATAAAGACATGCAAGACGAGATGAAGATTCGTGGATGGAAGTTTTCTGGACGTGAGCAGTATGAAGAATTTGCTTTCGGACCTGGCGAACCTATTGTATCGAATACCGTGTGGACGTATACTGTGTACGTACATGGTCGTCAGTATGAACTCGAGATCAGCGAAGTACCTATGGAATGTCCGGCGCTGATTGGAAAGGACCAGCTCAAGCAGTGGCAACTACTCTGGGATTTCGAGAACGAGATTATGCTCAGCAAAGACGGTTACCTCGAGGTTGAGTACACGAAGACAGGCCATCCATGTGTTGATCTATTACGAGTGGAACCGCCGAAGCATTTTGATAAAGATCAGATCGAAGTAATAGTTGTTGCCTTGGCGGCGGCGGCACAAAAAGCAAAAGGCGGGGACACCGATTCGTTGAAAGATGAGTCGCGAGGAGCTCATGTAGTACATGCAGTGGAACGCGAAGATGGCAACGTGGTCGATGACGAGCGGGGCCTGATTGATGAGAATGAAGAAGAAGATAATGGAGAAATGTTTGGATTTGGATCAGACGACGATATCTCAGATGATGATCCAGATGATGGTAGAACAGAAGATCGCTATGTGGAATACTACGATATTTCATCGAAAGATGGCTCGACAGAAGAGGAATCAGATCATGCATGGTCAGACGCGGATGAAAGCGATAACAGCGAAGATGTGACGGACGACGACGACGACCTGAAGCATATCTTCATGACGGAAATCGACGCTGATACCCGTTACATGTCAAAAGGTGCAAAGCGTGCAGTACGATCGAATTTACAGGCAATTACCAAGGCAAACCAGGAAGAGAAGAGCCTGAAGCAACGAAACTTGGAAGAGTACCGGAACTGGTACCGGGAAGAGGTGGAACGACCTTTGAATCCGAACCTCCACAGATCGAGAAGATCTGGGCCATGGCGATTTCTTGAAATCTTTACTTGGACGTGTGCCATGACGATTCAAGCGATGACCATGGGCTGGGAGACGTATGAGCCGATAACCCTGCCCAAGTTCGACCTCATGACGGTGGATGGACGACAGAATGCGAGAGACTATATTGTCTATGCCGATCCAGATTTCGTGTTCTTGGCGCAGCCCTGTACTCCTTGGAGCATCATGCAGAACATGAACCAGAGAAATCCAGAGCAGATAAGAAGGTTGCATGAAGAACAAGAACGGCATCGACAGTTATTGACATTCGTTGAAGAGGTGGTGCATTTTCAGCATCAGCGGGGCAGAGCGGTTGGTTCAGAATCACCTACGACAGCAGCATCGTGGAAAGAGGCACCTATAGAAGCAGCTTTTCACAGGCCAGGAATGAGTTCAACGATTACGCACATGTGTCAGTATGGCAAGATACGACCCGATAATGGATTACCGATTCGTAAGAGCACGATGGTAAAGGGAACCGCAGAAGTCTGTGAGGCAGTGTCCCTCAAATGTCTTGGAAATCATGCTCATTCTCCGATTGAAGGCAGTATGAAGATATCCGTGCGCAAGAAGAATGGCAAGACTACTACGAAGACGATGAAGGTCTCTGAGTGGGCCGGCGGATATACGAAAGAATTCGCAAAGGCATTATTGAATGGCGCGCTGAAGTATTTGGAAAGAATGATGGCTCAAAGAACTTGGGAGAAGCAGTCCTACCCCGTTGAGGACCCCCAGGCGAACCAGGAGCAGATGCCCGAAGAATCGATGATGGACCCCGACGATGAACCGATTGGCAATTGGTGAGAGGAGGAGATTCCAGAGAAGATGAGGCAGAAGGTTTTGGGCAAGACAACGCGCGAGATACAGCGACGAGTAAGACGCACGCACAGAGGATTAGGACATCCATCACGAGCAACGATGTTGAAGATGATGAGGCTGGGCGGCGCATCGCCGGCAGCAATTACGTATGCGAAATATTGGAACTGTCCGATATGTAAGGCCGCATCACAACCAAGTGCACCATTGAACGCCAGTACTAGGATCAGGCCATACAAATTTATTCACACAGTGGCCGTGGATTTGAAGTATCTCAAAGACAGCGGTGGCAATAACCATGTGGCTCTTCTGGTAGTAGACGCAGGAACGGCATTTCAAGGTGCAGTTTTACTCAGAAATCGGACGTCAGACCATGTGGTGAACAAATTTCTTGAGATGTGGATCCAGCATTATGGTGTACCGGAGTTGATTATTGCAGATTTGGGCGGCGAGTTTGAAGGAGAATGGAACGATACAACGGAAGAATACGGGATTGATTCCCGGGCGGCTGGAGCACATGCGCCCTGGCAAAACGGGATAGCAGAACGCCACGGCAAGATATTGGGAGGCATCTGGGACAAGATCGTTGACCAGTTCTCAGTAAAGGGACGCCGTGACGCGAAGAGAGTCTTAGCGATTTGCGTGCGTGCAGGCAAAGAACTCAACGCTTACCAGAAATGGGATAACTCCAGAAATGGCCGTTTTCGGACGAGGACTTAGGTGGTCAGAGACAGCGAACAAGGATGATGATCAGATCATGCTCAGCGTTCTCGATGCGGATGGACCCGCGTGGCTTGACGCACAGGTCAGAGCAGCAGCGAGGATTGCGATGATAAACAGAGACGCATCAGATAAGATTAGAAGGGCAATGATGCGAAGAGCACCTACAGTACACGAGGAATTATGTACTGGAACTCAGGTTTACTTTTGGAGTCCACATCCAATGAATGGACGTTCTCGACACGATGTTCACCGCTGGAGAGGACCAGCAACAGTTATCGCAAGAGAAAGCCAAGGTAGGCATTATCTGGGTTGGAAGGGACGTGTACTTTTGACAAGCAAAGACCAACCTAGATTAGCAACAAGCTTAGAGTGTGCAGCGAATGAGACGATTGCAAATGACACCATATTGACAGCCGGTGAACAGAGCGAGGCGAAGATGTACCAAGATGTAGCACAGATATCACACCTACCAGGGGTCAGGCGGACGATTCAAAAAATCAGAAAAGGTTGGCCCAAAGGAAAGGCCGGAGCAAAGGCAAAGGCACGACCAGCGATCTTGAACGAGCAAACAGAACAAGCGGGTGAAGATATTTCGCGTCCTGCTTCGGAGAAGGCGGAAGCGAAAGATGATGACACATATCTTGAACAAGCAATTCCTCAGATCATTGACACCATGATGGACAGTGTAGCAGTACAACAGCAAGAACAACATCCGGATCATGCAGCGATACGTGAACAGGATGGTGACGAGATCTTGGCGATGCAGGACACCGGGCTTGAACAAACCATGGAACTAGATGAGACGATAGAAGTGGCACAAATACCGGTACCAGAAAGCTCGGACGATGATCTTATCGAAGGTGATCAGAAGAAACGGCAATTGCTCGATGACGTTCCTTTGTCAATGAAGAAACCACGATTGTATGAGGCCAAGTGCGTTGGCATTAATCAAGTTCCTGAGTTAGTGATCAAGGCGATTCACGACAGCAATGATGGCGACTGGCTTAACAGGCAAGAGTTGGATGGTTTGTCGACGCTGATGAACGTTTACGTTACCGGTGCGAGGGCACACGTTAATCCACGTACACGTTTGTTCCATCATAGACGGCATGAAAATCGGAATCGTCTGACAGTGATGGTGACACACGATGCAGCGGTGAGGATCTTGGACCAAGATACAGCCAGGAACAAAACAACCTCAATGCCAGAACAATGGCGAGGCATGACGATCTTCTACACGAACAGGCCAAGCGACGATGATTATCATGGAACGTATTTTATCGATACGCCAGAGGGTTTGATTAAAACCAGTTGAAGTATGAAGAGCTGCAGAACGTAAAATCAGTGTTTGCATCATGGAACGCCCTCCCAGGACGGTTGGGTATTCGAACGAGGCCGTTGGAGCAGTATCTTCTTAGATTAAGGCCGAATGCCAAGGAGCTGGATGAGAGATTTTTCAATGAAAGGGAAAAGCGCGAGTTTGAGAAGAGCGATCTTGAAGAATGGAGACAGTGGATCCGCAAGGCAACAGTGGATACCAATCCAGTGACACCGGAAGAAGTACAGCGAGTGCCAGAAGAGAGAATAATTTCATCACCAATGCGGCATGTACGTACCAACAAAGGTACCGGTGAAGAAGATCTTATTGCGAAAAGCAGGATTATCATACCGGGGCACACGGATCCCCAACTAGGTCTTTACAGAGCTGATGCACCGACGACAACGGGTTTAGCAGAATTTATCGTGGCAGCAATTGCAGTGTGTTCGGATTGGATTGGTGAAGTCTTTGATATTTCAGGCGCGTTCTTATCAGGACTACCGATGGAGCGAGAATGTTATGTACGAGCACCTCGAGATGGTCTACCTAGTGTAGATGGCGTACCAGCAATTCGACCTTATGCACTTCTACGTCTACTTAAAGCGGCGTACGGTCTACAAGAAGCACCTCGACTCTGGTACCTACAGATACGTACGATTTTGTTGGCGATGAGATTTGCTGAACTACGATGTGCCCGAGCAGTTTTCGTACTTCATGAATTGGTTGGTGAAGTGTGGCGACTGGTGGTAGTATTAGTGGTACATGTAGATGATGGGATGTTCTTTGGAGACCGAACCAGTCCAGAGTATCATCGCGTGCGTGGTGAAATTGATCGGAAGTTTCACATCAAGAAATGGCAGGAATTGGGTTCAGAGGAAGTGGACTACTTGGGTATGCAATGGACGCAGGGCAAAGACTACATGGAGGTTGATATGGACAGATACATCAAGAAGCTGGAGACGATCGAGGTTGATGAGGACAAGGATATTGAAGAACTTTTGGAGGAGCCCATGAGAAAGTCTTACAAATCAGCGCATGCGAAATTGAGATGGCCAGTGAGTCATCTGGTTCCATGTATGGCTTATCAAGTAGGCCAGTTGTCACAAAAGAGCCGTGAGAAACTGACGTATGGCGACTTCTACGATCTCAACGAGGCGATTTCGGAAGCCAAGATACAGATGCAGCAAGGTGAAACGAGATTGCGTTTTGTCAGAATGAATATTGACAAGATTTGCGTGTTGACGCCCTTGGACGCCAGTTTCGCCAAAGAAGAACATCTTAAGAGTCAGTGTGGATTCATGAATATTCTCACGACTACAGATATTGCTGACGGGCCAGAGCCATGTAACATAGTAGAGTTTCAGAGCAGTACGATACCAAGAAGGGTGAAAAGCACGTTGGCAGCAGAAAGTTCCGCTTTGAGTACGGCGATTGATCGTCACTTATATGTTCGATTATTGGTGCAGGCGATTCTTTACCGGGAGCTGGAGTACACCAGCAATTGGCGAGCAGAGTTGATCATACCAGGAATATGCGTTACAGATGCCGGATCTCTTTACGATCATTTGTACAAGACAGCAGAACGACAGATTCTGATTGACTTGTTGACGGCGCGGGACTTGATTGAGGAGAAGATCATCGATTTCAGGTGGTGTCCAACGACCCATATGTTGGCAGACATGTTGACGAAGATGATGACACCAACGAAAATTCAGAAAGAACTGTATCTCAACAACGTCTACTCATTGAGTCCGAGCACAGAGGATTTGGAACAAGAGGAGCACAGGAAGCAGTTGCGGCAGCAGCAGAGAAACAGAGCGAAGGAGAGAAAAAGGGAAAGGAAGGCAGCATCAGAGCAGAAGTGCTTGAAGAAAATCGCATGATTGCGCGATTCAGGTTCCAAGGGACAGTGTCTCCCTAACGGACCGCTCTGAAGTAGGGAATAGCAACTTCCCGGGGACAGCGCCTTCCCAAAGTGTTCATGCAAAAAGACCCTTTTAACCGGTGTGAACAAGAGCTGATAATGGCATGAACACATCCATATTTTCCCTTGCGCTGGGCTCAAGGTAGTGGGCCCACTGCCGTTCGTGAGTGAATCCGCTGAGATTCAACAGACTACATATCGAACCAAATCTCCGCCGTGAGTGTTTCGAAAAATCATTGCAAGCATTTTGAATCCAGTTTGCCCCAATTTGAAGTCCACAGCCGCCACTCAGAGACCACTGCTGGCGGAGGCTTGCACAGTTTCAAGCCATTTTGCAATACGACGTTCTAGTGCAACGTTTCCGGCGAA
>JACLAC010021694.1_pt1 | contig 14714 bp, 1 predicted proteins | sample 8027881 | NCBI WGS metagenome assembly JACLAC01 (sample SAMN15725517, study PRJNA655200) | protist metagenome | isolation source: fluorescence activated cell sorting (FACS) single amplified genomes of... | place: Spain: Blaines Bay Microbial Observatory, Mediterranean Sea | collected 2016-01-19 | reverse complement strand
CAATAATGATAATGGAATTACAGTTTGTGATGTGTAGTAAGCAGTTAATTATAAGTTTATATACCCAATGTAATAATGAGTAATGTAAAAAAGTTTCTGTACAAACAACGTCTATGTTACTTGGTATCGAGAATTGTAATAAATGTTGTAAATTCTAACGTCGAAATCGCTTGTCACACACACCATCCTTTCTCTTTCGTAAAGATGAAATATGTATGGGCACACTATGTAATTCTTGAGTATTGAGTGGCGCATTGCTTTCCATTTTCTTCTTGTTTGTTGGCCATTCTTTCCCTGTGTTATATTTTAGTATAGATGTATTTTTATTTGTACGACACGGCGGTGTGCATTCAAGGGGGAGCTTTTGTAATTACACACTATGGATATTTGAACGGTGAGTCGTCTGCCCGTGTGAAACAGCATTATAATATATGCTGTTTTTGTATATACTACATATGGTGTTTTTGTAAATGTGTTTTTGTGCGACCAACAATGATATGTATATATACTACATATGCTGTTTTTGTAAATGTGTTTTTGTTCGACCAACAATCAATGCTTTCCAAACACACTACTCTACTACCACTACTACTACGACGACGACACTCTACCCTATCTACGCAACTAGCTCCCAGTGTTGTTATACACAATGGTTGTAATAACACCAAATACACTACAGTACCTATCGCTACTCCGCTGCTACCGCGATGACATCTCTGTAGTTTTTTTACTCAGGAGACCACAGCTGCGCATGAGTATAATATAATATAAGCACAGCATTGTGCTGTAGTTGTTCGTTCCTTACCGTGAAGACAGCACAGTAGTGTGTTTGTATTACTACTTACTACTACCCTCCCTGAACAGCATCTCAGCTCAGACAGGCACACAGAGAAGGGGGGTAGCGCAGTAACAGTACGGTTTGAAACGGAGTGACCTCGGCTACCAGCGAGATAGCACCTTCACAGGGCACCTTCACAGAGCACCTTCACAGAGCACCTTCACAGAGCACCTTCAAGGTAACATGCAATACAATTACCCCTGGCCATGTATATTTAAGGTATTTAATACACATGAAGGACGAATCGATTTGGATGAAGAAGAAAAAATAAAAAAAAAGGGGAGTAGTGCAAGTAAGTAAAAGACTATTAAGCACCGTGTTATTCCATCTTCACAACAATACACTATTAATTTGACTATTAAAATAGGTATTATCTCGTCTTCAGAACACTACAGTATTGATTTATTAGAATTAATAATAGTAGCACGTAATAATGGTTCTTTCTATTACTTATTTAATTAATTAATTAATTACAATCAGTAGCAGCTCCTTCTATTATATGTAGTAGTAGTTGTAATATTATTTACACGTTGATATATACACTTCTTACATCTAACATCGTCCAAGGCCCTTCATCACCGCGACACTTCACATGTTCGTGACTTAGATCAGTGTTAGTTTATTTCAAGTAGTTATCTCTCGCGTGTGATATATACAAATCAGGTTACGAGGTTAAATATTGTATTGTGATACGTATATATATATAAAAGTTTTCCAGTTTCTTAGGAAAAAGATATTTATATATATATATTTGTGCCATCATATTTAAAATAATAGGATATACATATCACTTTTTGTTATAAGAAAAAACATATTTTGAGATATACACATTTAAACATGAATAGTAAAGTTAATAGTCGGGCTAAATGTACGATGTTTGGTCTATTTATTCTTTTATCTATTTTTAATGTAGGGTTTAGTGCGTCGATTAGAACTCCTGTTGGAGCGACAGTCTTGAAATGCCCCGCTGCCGAACTCCAAAAACAAGTAAATATAATAAAAGCTCGTGTAGAAGCAGCAAATATGACGAAATTGAAAGCACGCAATATTGCTAGTGATCTTAGTGATTTGAAAAATAAAGTGCTGAATGAAACAGGTTATGTGGAGACAAAGAAAGCCCTTCAGTTGGGTAGAATATCCGCAAAGATTGGTTTCAATGCTGCCCTTTTAATGGCAGGAAAGGATCCAGCAGCAGCCCTCGGCCGTATAAAGGAGGCAGTGGAAGCGTTTGAAAAGAGTAGTGGTGCAATTAACATGCAGTTGGTAACGGCTCAAAGCAAGTTAGAAGTTGCCGAACGTCATAGCACAGAGGGCTCAGAGGCGGGTTTAACAGCAACATCAAAGCTGGTAGAGTTGGCAAAAGCTGAAGTAGAACGCTTAAAGAAGCGTAAAGAAGACGTAACCATCCGACTAAGTGAAGCGAAAGAAGCTCAAAAAACCTTGAAAGATAAGTGTGGTAGTACTAAAACAGTAACGGAGTGTAATCAGTTGTTGAAAGACGCGCTAATGGCTGTCGGTGATGAGACACGTAAGCATAGTATCGCCCATTGGAAAAAAGAGGAAAAGGCCCTTCAAAACGATCTTAAAGTTGTTGGACAAAGAGCAAAGGCTTGTAAAGATCGGTTAGCAGAACAAGTTAAAGAGTTAGATAGTTTAAAACTCACGCTGGTACAACCTCTTGAAGGGGAAACAAATACCCCTCAGGAACAGATCAAAAATGTTGTAGCGAGAGGAAGTGGGCAAGCAAAAGCTGCTAACGAAGAGAAAGTAGCAACCGGTGCAACAGGAGCAACTGGTGCAACAGAAGCAACTGGTGCAACAGAAGCAACCGGTGCAACAGGAGCAATGGAGAGTATTCCTTCTCCCCCACCAAGCACTGGCTCAACTGGTGCTGTACATGCACATGCAATTGAAAAGAAAGTAAATGCAGCCTTGAAATTGACAACGGAAGATGTTGCCGTGAAAAATGCACAGTTGGCTGCTGATACTGCTGAACATACTGTTCAGGAAGCAAAGAAGTTATTGGCAGATGGAGCGCCCGGTAATGAGACTGCGGAGGCCATTAAAAAGTTCAATGATGCAAAATCGACTTTGACAAAGGATCATCATAAAGCAAAAGAATTGCTGAACGCAGATGGTGTTGAACAAGTTAAGAAAACAGAACGAAACATTGTCGAACGAACGGATGCATCTGTACAGTTTTTACACGGGGAAGCCGCAAAAGCTGCGAAGGTCGTGGCAAAAGGTACGAAAGAAATCAGTGAACGGCTTAGTAAGAAAGTAAAATTACACGAAGAAAAGCTATCGGAAATCCATAAATTGACTATGGATGCACAAAAGCAATTTGAAGCGCAAAAGGCTGCACTCAGAAAATTAACAGCACAAGTGAAAATTGCTCAAGAAAATTTAAAGCTGATGCAACCTGGTCTTGAAAAGGAACGTGCACATATTATTCAAAAGGCAAAGGCAGATGCGTTAAAAGAGAGCGTTGAGATTAAGAATAAGGCATTGGAAATGGCAACACAAATTCAACACGAAGCGCGTAAAGAAGCAGTAAAAACTTCACATGAAGCCTTGGTTGCTGCTCAGCATGAAAGAGCAAAAGCTGCTGCTGCGTTAGCGAACGCAAAAGCCATTAGAGATATGACAGAGCATGCTCGTAAAGAGCAACAATCTGAGTTTACAAAGACTCTTGAATTAGCTGTGCAACGTGAAAAAATTGCTGAACAATACCACGCTCAAGCAAAGCAAATGATGCAAGATGCAGAAGCGGAAGCAAAGGAATCAGCACTCAGACAAACAAAAAATATGCAAAACGAAGAATCGCGTAAATTAGTGTTGCAAGGACAAGCAACTACTGAAAATGCCATTCGTTTGAAAGTCTCATATCTGCCAACTTTAACTAGTTACGAGCGCGAGCTAGAAGCAACTGCACAAAAAGCCAAACACGATGTTGAGACGAAACCTCTTCAAGCTATCAAGCATGCTTCATACGTTCAAGCAGAAGCAATTGTTGGTTTGCAGTCTGCCGATGAAGCACTGTTCAATGCAAGGCGTCGAGCAGAGGCTGCCATCGCTGCTGAGCAAGGCGCAAGTAAACGTGTGAAAGCGTTGGAAGAACTTATGGAAAACGTGGAGCTTAAGTTAGCAAAGGCTCAAAAATTGCCACACTCCAAACAGGACGACAAAGTTGAAGTTACGAAAAACTTTGCTATTAAAGAAGATCTTGAATCACGCCGTGAGGATTTGGCATTGCGCATTGAAATGTCGAAATTTGATTACGATGTTCGTAGAATGCAACTGAAAAAGGCAAAGGCATGTGTCAGTTTAGCAAAAAGGATGGTTGACGAAATGACAAGCGCGTCCCATATTATACACACGAAAAGTACAGATCAATTGCATCGTATTCAAGAGGGTGCTGAGGCGAGTTACGCACCAGTACACGTAGCAGAAGTTGCATTGCGTTTATCTTCTAAAGCAATGAATGAAAAGTTAGAGGGTGTGATTGCAGACTCCATGCAATTAATTTCGCACACCAAAGAACATATGGCTGCTGCAAAAGAGCATTTGATTGCAGAAAAAAGAGATATTGATGTGCAATATGAACGTAATGTGAAACAAATGCTTGTGGATGCGAAGAGGAATCAGTTAAATGTTGCGCAACGTGAATATGTAGTGAATGAACTTAAAAGACTTGAGGCAAAACGTTTGAAACAAGAAGACGCGCTTGGGCGGCATATTAACCAAATCGAAACTGAGTTCAACAAGAAAGCTGAAAGTGGAACTACTGGTGCAACTGGTGTAGAAGGGGCATCTTCAACGGGGGAGAGTGGTGCAACGGCGTCATTTGATTTGGATGCTGATGAAGCGACACTAGGCGCGAGTGGCCTTACAGGTGCAAGTGGTGCCACGGGCACAGAGTCCATCACAGGCCCAGCGTGGTTTAGAAAAGAAAGTGAAATCAAATCTATTGAAGATGCGCACTCGGTTGATGAGGAACGAGACTCAAACGTTATCGCTCAGGCTCAAGAGTCTATCAATAAAGCGCGTGCATTGCAACAAAAACTGTTGCAAAAAACAAATGCAACTGCTACTAAAGTTGAAAAAGAATTTAGTGAAGGTTTGAAACGTTTGATGTTCAGGCGTATGCGCTTGAACAAAGATACGTTGGTCCATGTTAGCCAACACGCTCGTCAACAATTAAGGATCGCTAGAGCAAAAGATGAAGCTGAACTGTCATTTGCACTGGCTAAGCTCAAGGAATCAAGAAAACGTGTCCGAAGCTTGTTGAAAAAATTCAATGACTACCGTATGAGAATTTACGCACAACATGCTGATTTGCATTTTGTTCTTACACAAATGCCACAAAATATTGCAGCAAGAGATCAGATTCGTGATAGTTTACGTGCTTTGCACATTGATATAAAAGCAGTAAAATTACAGTTGCGTACCCAAGCACGCCTTGAGCTTTGGTTTCGGGCACAGCTAAGAGACAGTTTAGCTAAAGCTGAATTGGCAGAGATTCAACAAAGTGGCTATGTTCAAAACCCTGTCGTTCAAGCGGTCCGTGACCAAGCTGTAGAAGCAAAAATTGCAGCTATTGAAACTACTAACGCGCAAGGAAATGCCCAAGCGGCAACTGAAAAATGCCGTAAATATGTAGCTTTAAATACTATTGCATTCGATGAAATGAAACAAGCAGGCTTGGAATTGAAAGAAGCACAAGATGACGCATTAGACGCAAGCGATGCATTGGCTAGAACCGGGGAAAGTGATTCCACGTATAAGTTGAGAGCACAGGAAAGTAGCAAAGCGCAAGAAGATGCTGAAAAATTAGCGAAATTGTTTACAGCAAAAAAACAAAGGGCAAGAGAGGCAAATATTGCCGTAGCAAAAACTTGTGCAATGGCAGAATTTTTGGAAATGGAAGCAACAACTGCTCAAAGTGAGAAAGAAGAAGCAAAAGCAGACATATCAGAGGCCCAAAGTGTTGCGACGAAGGAGGGTGATAAACAAATCATTTCTGGTGCATCAGATGCAAACGCTGCATTGCGCAAAATTTTGGATGCACAATCCTACACTGGTATGACTGGTGTAAGTGGTACAGGAACCGAAGGCGGCGATGAAGAAACAGGCTCCGCCGGCACAGAAAATAAAGTTGCAATGGCCCCATCAATGGATAAGGCGCATGAGCAAGCAGAAGCAGATCGCGCAGAAAGCAATGCAAAGAAAGCACAAGCAAATGAAAAAGCTAACGAAATAGCTTATGCCAAGAAAGAACAAATGAAATTGAATGCAACTAGCGAAATTGCACAGACTGAAAGCGACAGCGCGAAAGCCGCTAATGCATCTGCAACTCTTGATGAAGAAGTAAAAGGGCCAGATGCAGAGTTTTTGAATCAGTCTATTAACCGCATCAAAGAAGATGCTGAAGCAGCAGCTGTTGAGCGTAAACTAAATGGTGAGGTTAAGCAAGTTGAGTTGGCATCAGAAATGAGTCAAGATGTTTTAATGCGCAATTTGGTGCAAAGCACTAAAGATGCCTTAAAAGCTGATCAAGTGTTACATAAAGGACCGCACAATGCAACAGTGTATTCTTTCAAAGTACCAAAATCTAACTGCTTGTCGTGCAAAAAACATAAAAAAGTTATGAATATGTCGAGAAGCGCGGCAAAAGCTAGTGAACTTGCAGATGCTGCTGGGCTTACCTCTCGTAGTGTTGATCATCGTATGCAAGTGGCGAAAATGCAAGTTGAATTAAATGCACGCCGCGCACAAACAGAATTAGACGAAGCAGTTGCTTCTCAAATTAAATTGTTAGAAAAACGTGTGAATAAATCAAATGATAAGGCAGATAGAGCATTGTTGTTGAAAGTACCCGCAGAGACTAATTTGGGGGAAGCAGAAGAGTATGAAAAAGAAAATAGAACTCTCGCTGCTAAGGCAAAAGCTGAATTTGTTAAAGCCAGAGGTCAATACAAAGAAAAGTTGCAAGCTGAAGAGGCAGAAAAGGCAAGATTGGCAAAAAAAGAACGTAAATGGAAAGAAGACATTGAAGCAGAGAAAAACAATGTTGCAACGACTCGCAAGGCAGTTGCAGAGAAACAAACGGATGAAGAAATGAAGAAAAGTGACATGAGTAAAAAGCGATCAGATGTTCGCAACTTCAAGAATCCATACCGCATTCAACTTGTACGTGCTAAAGTAAATGAATCCATCGCTTTAGGTATCGTAGAAGAGGCAAAAAACGCTGAACGGTTAGCTAATCAATCATTAACCCAGGTTAAATCGGAATATAAATTAGCAGAATACCATCACAGTCAGACGAGTGAGAAATTACGCATACGGTATGGTTACGAAGAACAGAAAATAGATGGCGGTGTCCCAAAAAGTGTGCGTGGCTTGGATGATTACGTTGATTTTAAAGCAACTGGTGCTACTGGTATCGCTAAATTGTCTCCAGAGGATTTGGCAGAAATGAAGACCGGGGACGTAGGTTTGAGTGTAACCGGTGCATCCGGTATCACAGGTACCGCAAGTGGTGCCACTGGTGTTCATTCTGCATTCATAAGTGGCACTGGGTCCACAGGTGCAAGTGGATCCACAGGTGTTTCCATAACTGATTATGACATAAACGAAGATGAGTTAAATAATCACGAAGAAGAGGAAGTTGACACTGTGAAGAAAATTGCCAGCAAAGGGGTTGTGCTCATAAATAGGTACTCCGATGCTCATAGATCGTTAGTAGATGTTACAAACAAAATAGATGAAGCAAGCACTGGTGTAAGGACCATGAAGGCAACAATCGAAGAATTGAACGATCGTTTAGCATTTATGAATACCCAAAAGGCTCACTTGCAACGTCAAAATGCTGAAGCAAGAAGTGAATTGTTCCGTAGTGTTAGGGAATTCATGTTAGCATCCAAAGCGCTAAGGCAAGCAAGAAGGGCTGAAAGTGATCGCAATCAAAAAGTGTTAGCGGAAACCGAAAAATCGGTGGAAGATTATCAGCAAGAAAAAGGAAGGGCGCAGAAAGTATACCAAGAAGCGACGCAGGCAAAACTACGACTTGAGGATGAAGAAACAGCAGTTACCTTGAATATTGCTAAAATGGAAGATATGCTCAAACTTGCAAATGAGGATCTTCATGCAACTATGGAGTATTTGAAAGAAACACAAGGAGAGCTTGATGACGCTAAAAGTTCTGTTGTTAAAAGTAAAGAAAATCTACGATATTTGTTGAAGGACGAGGCAGCGTTGGAAGTCGAGAAGCAGAGGGAACTTGACCGTCCTATTGATGATGTTTTGAGTGATGGCACAGATGGTATGGAAAAAACTGGCATTACTGGTGCAGGTTTTACTGGAATTACTGGAAGTACCGGAGTTACTGGCGTTGAAAGCACTGGTGCAACTGGTGCAACTGGTGCAACTGGTGCAACTGGTATAGGTAGAACTGGTGCGACCGCTTCTTTTGCAAATGAATTGTTGGAAAGTGCAACTGCTGGTGAAATCCGCTCAATTACTGGGTCTGCGACTTTAATATCCGCGGCGGAAATGTTGAAGAACCAAGAAAATGGTGCAAAATCCGATGCATGGAAGGCATTCAAAATTATTGAAACTGAAAAGGATCTCATCAAGAATTTAACTGTACATTATCAAATGGCATTAACCGATAAATTGCATGCCATCAAAGACATGAACTACGCCAAAACGAAAGGTGATGAAGAAGCTATCGCTGATGCCAAAGACGATGTGAAGAAGGATGACGCGAGACTTGCTGCTTATAAAGCTGAGTTAGATACCAAAAAGCAGAAGTTGGAAGAGGCAGAATTGGAAGCTGCACGTAAAAGAAAGTTGTTTACTGCACTGAGGAAAACCAATGCCTTTAAATTAGCTGACATGAAGGCCGTTTTGCTTGCTTCTCGGCGTGTCCGTCAGGCAAGAGAACGTGTACGTATTGCTAGACAGCGGTTACACGACGGAAAAGTAAAGCAAATTCAAGAAGAGTCTGATGTTAATAGCAAAACGAAACGGCTACAATCAGAAAAATCTGAGCTTAATGGAATAAAGGAACGCCTTGATGTAGCGATGGAGCATACCGATTCGTCTAATACGACTTACCTTCGTAGTGTCGAGAATTTGGCCATTACTGAACAAGAAGAACGTGATCAAAAGGAATCGTTGGAAGAATTAAAAAAAGCCGAAGAAAAAGCTGCAGATATGGTACGGATGGCTACTGGCGCGAACGCCGATGAGGGTTTCAATATTCCAGAGGATGTGAACGATGATGCTACGGGGGCCACTGGGGCCACTGGGGCCACTGGGGCCACTGGGGCCACTGGTGCCACTGGTGCCACTGGTGGGCTAGACCTTGAACAACGTGTTAACTTGGCAGATACAAAATATCTTGAAGCCGACAGCAATTATAGGAATGTCAGTGCATTTTTACGTGAAATCATATCTGATTTATCGCTGGCACAAAAAGAATACAAAGAAGCCCATGAGAAATTAATTCAATACAAAGAAGAATGGGAGCTTGCAAATAGGACGCAATTCAATGCGTTAATTGCAGTTCAAAAATTGGAGCCTAAAGTAAAAATTGAGTTAGAAGGGAAGGTAAAAGCATACATGTCGGATGCAAAATATGGTAAAAAACAGTACGAATTGCAACAGCGTATGGATGATATGCAAACGAAGGTATTGCTAGCAGCACGTGAATTACAAGATGCTATGGCTCACTACCAGTCCAACCAATCGGTAGTAGCTCACTTAAATGTCAGTTATCTAGCTCGTAAAAAAGAAAAGCAACCATTGATCGATGCACTAACTGCGGCAGAACAAGCTGAATTAGCTGCTATGGTAACGTTGCAGAAAAAGCATAGTAATTTCAAAGAGGCACTGAATAATTTGAAGAAATTACGCTCTGATATCGAGGAAGAACGTAAAGTTGTTCCGGGTGCTGATGGTAAACCAACGTCATTAGACATTGCGTTGAAAGCAGCGAAAGTAGAGAAGGACGAAAAGAAGGCTGAAAATAAACAGGCGCAAATTTCTTATGTAAGAAGTGAGGCTATGAAAATGAAAGCCCTGAATGCCCTTGATGAAGTCATTAGTAAAATCGACCGTACATCAAAATTTGCTGAAGATTTAGTCAACGACTTAAAGAAATCTAAATCCGGCAATAAAATAAATGGTAGAAAGGCACAGGCAGATGTTGAAGCTGACTTCAAAAAGGTATTAAAATTGCAAAAAAATGCTAGTGATGTACGCGCAGAAATGTTCAAAAAGATTGACAATGTAACAAAAGGTATGATTAATAGTTTTGCCACGAAGATTAGTGAGAAGGAAGCTGAAATTGGTAATATTCAAGTGAAATTGGATGCAGCCAACATGAAGTTTAAAGCAATCGAAGACAAAGTGCGAAATGCCAATGTTGCATCAAATAACGCTAATGAAAAAGTTAAGAGTGCCCTCGTAAGTTACGAAGATAGTTTAAAAATGTTTCAAAAAGCATCCGACGATGTTGACGAAGCTAAAGCGCAACTTGACAGTGCAGAGGAAGGTACGGAAGCCTTTATTGTTGCTGAGAGAAAATATAATCACTTATTAGCACAGCAAAAAAGTGCTGCTGGTAATAAAACCAAATTAAGTATCGCAAAAGAAATGGACGAGGCGAATGCAGAAGAGGCCAGCATTCTTGTAGATGAATTGAAAAGTGAAAGGGGTACGATCAAGGAAGACTTAGATGAAGTGCAAGGTGACTACGACATAGCTGCAAAAGAGTTAGTGAAGTTGAAAGCAAAGGCTGAAGAAATTCGCCTATTAGCGTACAAAGGTGTGAAGCATGAAGTTCGTGTTGATGGTGCACCCGGTCCTATATTAATGACGTTGGACGATGCTGCAAAAATTAGAGCATTGGCGCATGTAGAGTCACAAGCGCGCAAAGACTTCTTGAAGAAACAAGGCTTAGTTGCATCTGCAACACATATTTCAAAAGGAATCAAACATAAAGCTATTGTTGCTGGTGCGGCCATGAGTGTGGAGTCAAGAAAAAACGCATCGCACATTGTTAGCCATTTAGCTGCTAAAATTGCACCATTGACAGGACAAATTGATGTTTTGGCAAAGAAAACGCGAGAGACAGAAGATGAATCCGTGAAGTTAGGCAAAGTTGCTCATATACATTTAATGAAAATGGATGTCTTGGAGCGAGTGCAACACACTTTAAAACTTCGTATCGAAGCTGCGAAAACTTTTGTTGCCAAATTACACAACAAAACAAAATATACTACACATTTATATGCTGTAAAAGCAGATTCTGACAAGTTAATGAAAAAATATGAAACTGAAGCAAATGCAGATGAAGGCTACTCCACGGATGCTCGCGCTGCATTATTTTTAGCAGACAGGGCAACGCATTTTGCAATCGAAGCAAACGTTGCCGTTGTACGAGCCAAAAATCATCACAAAGAAAGCTTCATGCGTGTTGATATTGCGAAGAAAGCATGCGAGAAATTCATGGCCTCTAAGTTAAGTCAATTTGAAAATTGGTTAACCAGTGGAGAACACGCGGATGAGGAAGCAAACGTTGCGGCTATGTCTGCTGTTAAAGAGGCTCGGGCAATGTCAGAAGCAAGCAATGCGTTGGAAGTTGAAGCCCACAAAGCAATTGCTGCTCAAGAACGCAGTTCTAGGGAAGTGCAAGAATTGGAAAAGATGGCTTTGGATGTTGCGCGTAGGGCAGACATGGACTGTAAAAAAGCTGATGATGATGAAAGTGCATTGGAACAACAAAAACAAGTGAGTGACGGCGATAGTTTCTTGGCTGGGTTAGAAGCTGCCAAAGTTCAAGCAGAACGGGATGCAAAACGTAGTCGAAACTTATGCCAAAAAACACGTGCTGAGCAATTGGTTATCAGTAAACGCACGAAAGCAGCTACAGAGAAACATCTTCGCCTTACCCAAGAATCTGAGGAAGCGCAAGCACGCGCACATTCCAAACGTGCAGAAACTGATAAATTAGTTAAAGATGCAATGGCAAAAACAAAATATGCGAATCGTCGCGCTCATCAAGAAACTGCAGCTTTTGCTAAAGCAAAAAATATTACATGTAGTAGATATCACCATTTAATTGAACATGTGGATGATAGCGAGAAGGCAGTTGCTGCTGTCCAAAGAAGTGCAAATTTATTGCACAAACGTGCTCAAGCTAGTCGCCAAAATGCAACGAAGAAATTCGAGTTGGCAAGAGAACATCATAAATTAGTTGCCCAGCTGAAAAAAGATGTTGATGCAAGCTACTTAAAAACAATCTCGACGTATAAAACGTGGAGAGAGTACGTAAAACAATTAGTTGTTGCAAAAGATAATTTATTTTGGGCTCGAAGAAAAGAGATGGATGCTATCAAAAATTTACCGCTTAGAGTTCGCCTGAATATTAAACAAGCATATGACATGCAGATGGAACGGTCGAACGAAGCAATGAAATCGTTAAAAATACACTCTGGTGCAGTTGTTAAGGATGGTGAAGCGGCAGAAAAGTTAAGAAATAAAGCATTGAAAGCTGATAGTAATACCTTGAAGCTACGTCGTGGCATTAGAAAAATGGAGGAGCAGCAGGCAAAACGTACAGAGTTTATGTTGAAAACTATACTCAAAAACTCGCAGTCGTTGAATAGTGATTTTAAACGCGCTGTGCCAAGTGAGAAACAGGATGATCCAACAGGCGACTCGATGACTGGTATGTCTGGTACAACAGGCTCTACAGGCTTAACAGGAATGACTGGTATCAGTGGTGCTACTGGTACTGATAATACTGGAACAACTGGCACTGGTGGTATGACAGCAGCTAGTACTGCAGGTACTGGAATCACTGGTCCAGCGCTGGATGATGAGTCTGATTTGACACCCGCAGAGAAGCAAGCTGAGGAAGAGATAGAAATTGCTGCGAATAAAAAAGCATCTAAGTTACAAACTGAGAGTCAAATGGAAAATGAAATTGAAGCTGAGGTTAAAGAAGCAAAAGAGGTTGGAATCAAAAAATCTCCACTAGCACATTGGCTAGGTGGAGATGCATTGACAGATAAGCATGGCTGTGTTGTCGCTGCAGGGGATGCATGGTGTAGTGCTACAAAGAATTGCTACAGTGTGTCAGAACCAGATACGTGCCCATCAGCGTTGTCAACGGCTAATGTTGTGCGTGAAATATACGTTGCAGACTGCCCATGGTGTAAAAACTTGAAAAATGAATCTGGTAAACCAAAGAAATTCTTGTTCCCTGGTGAACTTGAGGAAGCCAGGAGTACCGTCGACAAGCATGTGCTTGAATGGAGCAAAATTGTCTCCCATAAGCAAGCGAGTGCAGAAGCGCTTTACAGCAAGTCAAATGAAACATTGGATAGATTAGAAGTTGCTGTTGCGCATTCTAATGAAATGTTTACCTCACAACATGCACATCAACATCTAGCGAACTTCATCAAACGACTAGAATCTCAAGCATTTAACGTAAGTAAAGCTGTGAAAGATGTCATTAAGAAGCGTATTGCTAGCAGCAAAAAAGCCATGCTGGTGAAAACGAAGTTCATTAAAGAACATAGTTTTGCCAATGATACCGACGTGGACAACTCTACAAACGTTACGAGTGGTATAACTGGCGCCACTGGCAGCACAGGTGGTGCAACTGGTAGTGCAGCGAACAAAGATGCACAAGCACACGATTCTATCGCCGCATTTAAAGTTGAAAAGGCTGCGTTACAAGTTGAAATCACTGCTGCTAAGGCTAAATACCGTGATTTTGAAGTTAATGATACCCTTGCGCATCAGAAACTACGCCTTGTAGAGGAATCAGTACGTAAAGCAAAGAATGCCAAAGATTTGGAAGTAGTTCGTATGCAATTTAAAGCTGTGAGAGAAATTTTTGAAAACGATGAAGAAGAAGATGCTACTGGTGGTGCCACTGGTGGTGCCACTGGCGAAGAGGGGGATGAAGATGAAACTGGTAATGGTAATGGTAATAATACGGCGTTGTTGAAGGAACTCGAGTCCCAGAAAGCGCTTGTTTCTTCCTTGAAAGAGAAACATAAGGAATCCCAAGATGAATGGGCAACAGCGAAAGATATCATGGCACGTGATTTGGCAAAGAAGGAGCAAGAGTTGAAAGCGCATAAAAATAACGGTGTAAGCAAAGCGACTGGTGCAACTGGTGCAGTGGATATATCGGATGAAGAAGTTGAGGAAGCCATTGAAGGCACTTCAATGTTGTTGCATCATGTGGTTCCATCCAAAAACAAAACTGCTGCAAAACAGTTCCCGACTGGTGCGACTGGTGCAAGTAATAATGTAACTGTAACACCACGAAAAAATTGCACTTTATCGCCTATGGATAAGAAGTCAGAATGCAAAGTTTTTTCAGTGCATGGTAAAAATTGCGATAAAGATTTGTCATACACTGATGCACAAGCAGTATGCGAAGAGAAAGGTGCGCACGTATGTAGCCAAGCTGAATTGTTGGAGGCGTTTAAATCAGGTTATGAATCTACAGCATGTGGTTGGACATCGACTGAAACTTCAATGGGTCACCTAGTTGAAATGGTATTAAAAGAGGATAGACCAGATATCGAAGGTAAAAAAGGTTTCAATGTATGTGCTCTTGAGAAAAATCTGGAGAATACATATGGTGTCCATTGCTGCGGTGCATAAATTTACGATCAAAAATATTAGTGATAGGAAATTAGGAAAAGTTTAAAAGAAACAAAAAATTAACAAAAATTTTATATTTATTAATAAGTTAATATATTTACACACTTAACTTTTATGATTATTCAATTCTTATACTCATAAGTTAAATAAAATTGTATACCTCTGTGATTAATATTCA